>ENA-UOOI01000142-UOOI01000142.1-fermentation-metagenome-genome-assembly--contig:-NODE-142-length-89417-cov-71.028726_pt1 | contig 89417 bp, 97 predicted proteins | sample MGYA00245779_ERZ724027 | MGnify/ENA primary metagenome ERZ724027 (study PRJEB28704, sample SAMN03018318) | fermentation metagenome | biome: anthropogenic terrestrial biome; feature: soil; material...
CCTGGTTGTGGTAGCCGAGGTCCTTCGGGATCGGGACTTCGACGCCGCCGACTTCAGCCCAGTCGCGCTTCTGGTAGTTCCGGAAGACCGCGATCATGAACTCCATCTGCTGCTGCGTGAGGACCCGTGCCTCCTTGGCGAGGTCGTAAATCTTCGCCTTCGCACGCGGGCTGATGCTTCTGTACATGCCCCCGACGCGGGGGTTGCTCGGGTGGATGGCCTCTCCGCCGACGATCTCGCCGATGGTCTGGGCAATCTCACGGATCCGCTGGATCCGGAGGGCAACACTCCTGACCGGCTCTTCCCTGGTGAACGGGTTGATCTTTGTGTCGGTCCCCGGGATGTACATGTCCGGGAGGGAGAGGATGTTATGCAGGGCGTGGCTGTGCATCCTGTTGGCACACTGCAGGATGTAACGCATAAGTTTCGCGTCGTCGGGGATCTCGCACCCAATCGACGCCTCCATCGCCTCAATGCCCGCCAGCGTATGTGCTATAGGGCAGATACCGCAGACGCGTGATGCGATCTTCGGGACCTGCTCCATCGTCTTGCCGATGGCGAGCTTCTCGATACCCCTCACCGGGGTGATGCTGAGCCAGTCTCCACGCTCGACGATGCCTTCATCGTTGACCTTCAGAACGAGCTTTGAGTGGCCTTCATGTCTCGTTGTTGGGGAAATCTCTACAACTTTCGACAAATATATCGCCTCATTCCGATATTATGGTGTTCTGAATACTATACCAGTGTTACCACACTATCTTGTACTGGAAACGTACGTGGGTACGTCAACATGGATTATGACGAAAACAGAGTTTATACCTTTCGTTTCAGTACATCCGAATGTATTACAAATCCTGTCGTTTGTAATATTTGCTGTTAAAATAGGTTAACTTATTATAATTGTTAAAAAATAATATTGGATCTATAGCGAGCCCTCATCCATCTCCGCGACGAGCTCCGCTATCGTCGCCTTACGCTCTGCGTAGGCGTTATGCTGGTGGATACTCTCCTCGTTCGTCTGTTTTATGGTGACCACGGAATCCCCGGGGAGATCCCGGAACTGCGCGATAACCTTGCGGGCCATTTCACGGACGCAGTCTTCAACGAACCTGGGGTTCTTGTGGGCTTCCATGACGACGTAACTCTCGTCGCCCCGCTTGAGAAGCTCGTAGATACGCGCACTCATGGAATCCTTCAAGATCTTGATGATCTTCTCGAGGCTGACGTGCTGGTCGTCATCGGTCTCGATGCAGAGGAAACCCCGTCCACGCTGGTTGTGCGTGGCCATCGGCACCTCCTCGAAGAACGCATCGATCTTATCCTCCGCCACGCCCAGGTTCTCAAGGACATGCAGGGCATGGTCCTTCATGATATTCTGGGCGCAGGGGCAGGCGGTCATCCCGGTCACTTCGGCACCGATGCTCTTTCGGATGATCGGGCTCCCATCGTTCCGCTGGGCGATCGCACTGGCATGGACGTTAACCACTTCATGACAACTGGTCTCGCTGATCGGTGTCTCCCGCCGGACCATGAACTTGCTCTGCATCCGGACCTCGGTTCGCTCCGCGTACTCGTGCCGGTCGAGGAGCTTGCGCGCGACCGCGCTGCAGAGTTCCTCGATCACCTTCACCTCTCCGTCGATGGCCTGTTGCAGCACGTCATCGATCACCTCGAAGTTCCGGGAAAGGTTTGCCCCTTTGAGGCTTCCCGGCAGGTCGACGAAGACGTCAAATTTGGAGATGAAAATGACCGGCCGCTTGCCGGGTCGGGCGACTTCAACGAGTTTTTGAACGTTTTTCACACCCACCCTGGTCAGATTGATACGGACCTCCGGCAGGCTGGACTGGACATCTGGCAGTTCCATTACAAATCCTCAATAAGTGTATAGGAGTAAGGTTTCTCTTCATTAACATTAAAATAACCCCTCGGGTAGCAGCGGTTCCTTGATATAATATTTATCTTGTTTGCTGCCTAACCGAGAATGAGAACCTATGGTGCAGAAATACTACGAGTCCGACGCAGACCCCCGCACCCTGGAAGGCAAGACCATTGCCGTCATCGGCTATGGCTCCCAGGGCCGCGGGCAGGCACTGAACCTGCGTGATTCCGGTTGTCAGGTCATCATCGGCCTGCGGCCCGGTAGCAGCTGGCAGAGAGCTTCCGAAGACGGTTTTGAGGTCTATTCCGTGACAGAAGCGGTGAAGCGTGCCGATATCGTCCAGATCCTCCTTCCCGACGAGAACCAGGCGGCAGTCTACCGCACCGAGATCAGCCCGAATATCAGAGAGAACGGCTGCCTGATGTTCTCGCACGGGTTCAACATTCACTATGGACAGATTGTCCCACCACCTACCGTCGACGTGGTCATGGTCGCCCCGAAGGGACCCGGCCACATGGTCCGGCGGACTTATGAGGAGGGGAAGGGTGTCCCGGCCCTCATCGCCATCCATCAGGACTACACGGGGAAGGCGCACGCCATCGCGCTCGCCTACGCCCGGGGGATCGGCGCGACCCGTGCGGTCGTGCTCGAGACGACGTTTGCGGAGGAGACCGAGACCGACCTCTTCGGTGAGCAGGCGGTCCTCTGCGGCGGGGTGACCTCGCTCATCAAGGCCGGGTTCGAGACCCTGGTGGACGCCGGATACGCGCCCGAGATGGCTTACCTCGAGGTCCTGCACGAGATGAAACTCATCGTCGACCTGATCTACGAGGGCGGGTTTACGAAGATGCGCGACTCGATCAGCAACACCGCCCAGTACGGCGACCTGACGCGCGGTCCCCGCGTCATTGGACCAGAGACCTATGCGGCGATGCAGGAGATTCTCGAGGAGATCCAGAACGGCGAGTTCGCGCGGGAGTGGATGCTTGAGAACATGGTGAACCGCCCGGTCTTCACCGCGCTGACGAGGGCGGATGAGGAGCACCTGATCGAGCAGGTGGGTAAGGAACTCCGCGGGTTCATGCCGCAGTTCAAGAAGTAACCCCTTTTTTCCCGGCCGATACCGGTTTATGCTCTCCGGCGCTACCCTCCGGTATGCCCGTCTGCATCATCTATCACTCGGAGACCGGCAACACCCGGACCGTGGCCGAACGGCTCGCCGCTGCGACCGGTGGCGACCTTGTAGAAGTACAGGACCTTGCGGGATACTCGAAGATCGGTATGTACCTCAAAGGCGCTCCAAGAGCCGTCCGGGGGAAGAAAGCCGATATCAAACCTTCTGTCATTGACGTCTCCGCCTACGACATCGTCGTCATCGGAAGCCCGGTCTGGGCCGGCAACCCGACACCCGCTGTCAACGCGGCCGTCGCCGCCTTGCGGGGGATCGAAGGAAAGACTGCGTTTGTCTTCTGCACATCGCGCGGGGCGCCGGGAAAGGCGCTCGAGACGATGCAGGCGCTGCTCGTAGACCGGGGCGCCGACGTCCGGGGCGGGGTCCCGTTCACCGAGCGGGACATGCGGAACGCCGGGGCGGTGGAAGCCCTGGCCGACCTCGTCCGGTTGCCGGTAAAAGAGAAGATAGTTCAGTAACGCATCTTCCGGGTCGTCGCGGTGAGCGCCGTCTCTAACTCATCCGGCGTGATGACGACGGTCCCGTCCCTCAGCCGGAGGGTGAGCGCGTCGCCGCCGACCGTGCCGATGGTCCGGTGCTCCACCCCGACGAGGGCCGACTCGTCCCTGACTGTGACCAGGAACCGGCCGTAGGTCTCGGAGAAGAGTTCTTCCATGGGGTCGCCGGCGAGGCTGACGTCCGATTGGGGCGCGACCTTCACGAGCGCCGCAAGGAGTCCGCCCCGGGAGAGGTCGGTCGCGGTCGTGACCCGGTTGCCCCGGACAAGGTCGCGGACGATGGCGACCGCGGCCGGGTCGGCCATCGCGGGTGCGGAGCCGCCGCACTCTGTCACGGCGTCGAGGACCGATCCCCCAAAGTCGGGCAACGTCCTCCCGATCAGGGCGAGGAGTTCGCCTTCGGCGGGCGCCGTCCACTCCCGGACTTCACCGCGCCCGACCATGCCGAGCGACGGCGTGGGCTTGATCTGCGTTCCAAACTCGTCGCTCTCGTTGTAGAGCGAGACGTTGCCGCCGACGATCGGGATCGCCATCTTCCGTGCTGCATCCCCGAGGCCGAGCACGCACTGCTCGATCTGCCAGAAGATCTCCGGGTGTTCGGGGCTTGCGAAGTTGAGGCAGTCGACGATGCAGAGCGGGTCGGCACCGAGGCAGGCGAGGTTGCTCGCGTTCTCGATGACGGCGTTCGCCGTCCCTTCGAAGGGTTTTAGGTAGATGTGCCGGGGGTTGCACCCGCAGGAGAGGACGAGGGCTTTATCTTCCAGGCGGAGGACGGCGGCGTCGTGGCGGAGCGAGACCGACCGGAGCTGGACGTCTCTGTCGTACTGCTCATAGACCCAGTCCTTGTTCGCCACGTCTGGATGCGCGAGGATCGCAAGCGCGAGATCCTTTACCGGCGTCTCCGGGCGGGCGAACGGTGTCTCCGCCGAGTAGGGCGATTTGTCCCAGGCACAGAGCGGCGCCCCGCCGACGAGCAGGTCTACGGGCAGGTCGGCAACGACCTCACCGTGGAACTTCACGATGTAGCGCGCATCAGCGATCACCTCGCCGATATCGCTCCACCGGAGATCGTACTTCTCCGCGATCGCCCCCATCCGGGCGACGTCCTCCGGGGCCACCTCGACGAGCATCCGCTCCTGGGACTCGGCGAGCATGATCTCCCGGGGGACCATCCCGGTCTCCCGGAGATGGACCCGGTCCGCGTAGATGACCGCTCCGAACGTGCTCGCCATCTCGCTCGACGCCCCGGCAAGCCCCGCCGCCCCGAGGTCGCGGCAGGAGAGGATCTTTCCGGTCTCGGCCATCTCGAGGATCGCGTCGATGAGGAGTTTCTCGGTGTAGGGATCGCCGACCTGGACGCTCGGCCGGTCGGCGGCCTCCGCATCCTCAGAGAGGTCCCGGGAAGCAAACGACGCTCCGCCGAGACCGTCCCGGCCGGTTGATGAGCCGATCAGGACCAGGTGGCTGCCCGGCACCTTCACCCGTGCGGTGATGTAGCGGCCGGGGTCCACGGTCCCGACGCAGACGACGTTCACGAGCGGGTTTCCGGAGTATGAGGGATCGAAGACGAGTTCGCCCCGGACGACCGGCACCCCGATGCAGTTGCCGTAGTCGCCGATGCCGGCGACGACGTGCTCGAAGAGGTAGCGGTTCTTCTCCGTATCAAGGGGCCCAAAATAAAGGGGGTCCATCAGGGCGATGGGGCGAGCGCCCATAGAGAGGATGTCGCGGACGATCCCGCCGACGCCGGTGGCGGCGCCGTCGTAGGGGTCCACGTAACTTGGATGGTTGTGGCTCTCCATCCCGATGGCGAGGGCACAGGTATCGCTGAACCGCACGATCGCGGCATCGTCCCCCGGCCCGAGCAGCACATCGTTCCCTTCCGTCGGTAGCGTCCGCAGGAGGGGTTTGGTGGACCGGTAACTGCAGTGTTCGCTCCAGAGATTTTCAAAGCAGGCAAGCTCGACGTCGGTCGCGTCGCGCCCGAGGGTTTTTCGCAGCAATGCAAGGTCCTGAGCCGATAACATACTGTAAAACTGGTGGGTTGCCTATCTACATAAGCGTGTGCAAGACGGGTGTGAGGTACTCACTTTTTGACGTGGCGCGACCAATAGTGGGGTATGACCCCGTCATATGAAGACCTTCTGAAGGAGGCGTATACCAATATCACTGAGCCGACGGAGTTTGAAGATCGGTTCACGGTTCCTGCCGTCCGCGCCTTCATCGAGGGGAAGACCACGGTCCTCGAGAACTTTGCCGAGATTGCGGGCATCCTCCGGCGCGAACAGGATCACCTGATGAAGCACCTCCTCGGTGAGCTCGGCACTGCCGGCAAGATCGAGGGGACGCGGGCTGTCTTCTCCGGGAAGTTCGAGCAGGAGCAGATCAACGCGATCATCCGGGGCTACGTCGAGGATTACGTCATCTGCTCGGAGTGTGGAAAACCTGATACCCGCCTGGTCAAGAGCGACCGGATCCTGACGCTCCGGTGCGACGCCTGCGGCGGCCACCGGCCGGTCAGGAAGCGCAGATCGACCGTAGACCCCTCTGCGGCGGCGAAACCGACCGAGGGTGCAATCATGGATGTCACCCCCCAGTTCCTCTCGAAGCGCGGTGACGGCGTGGTAAAGATAGACCGCTACACGATGTATGTCGCCAATGCTAAGCCGGGCCAGACCGTGAAGGTGAAGATCACCCGGATCGCCGGGACGATCATCTTCACCGAGCGTGCCGAGTAACCGGGGTCGGGTCTTTCCGGATCTCCACCCATAACCCCTCTTCTTCTTTCCGGATACGATAGAGAGCCACCCCGCTTGCCGCAAGTTCCCGGAGGAGCACCTCGGGGGTCGCCCACCCGCTCCTCCGGGCGACGTCGCGGTCCCAGTCAGGGTTCCGCCGCCGCATCTCGGTGAAGATGGTCTCGCGGAGCGCGGGAGTCCCGAAACTGCCGCCGATGAGCGCGACGCCGCCGGGCCGGAGAACCCGCTCGATCTCCTGGAATGCCCGCACCCGGTCCTTCCAGAAGAAGATCGAGCCGCGGCTGACTATGAGCGAGACGGTGTCGTCCCTGACCGGCATGCAGTGGACGTCGCCGGTGATTGGGGTTATCCGGTCTGCGCAGCCGTGTCCGGCGGCGGTCTCATGCGTGATCCGGGCCATGGCCGGGTCGGTGTCGAGCGCGATGACGGAGAGGCCGCTCTTCTCCGCAAGCGCTGCAGAGAGAAGGCCGGGACCGCTCCCGAGGTCCAGCGAGAGACCGTCCCGTATTCCTGACCACGTGAGCACCTGCTCTGCGATGACGGGGTAGATGGGGGCAAAGACTTCCCGGGCAATCCGGGTGAAGCCTTCAGCACTCTTCTTCATGGCCACCTTGTGTGGGTCCCCGCCCTATGTGGGTTCTCCCGCCTACGCGGTATCGAGAGCTTCCATCTGCCGGAGGAGTTCACCGGCGTAGCCGGAGAGCCGCTTTGCCGCATCGGTGACTGCAAGAAGAGGGGGCCGGCCATCGATCGTGGTGACGACCAGTTCGGGGTCCGAGAACTGGAATACCTGCCTGTGCTGCGCCACGTCTACCTTGGGATCGTTGAGGAGTTCAACGGCGAGCGCATTGATGTAGGTGTTGCCTTCGCCTTCAAAGAGGATCCGGGCCTTGTCGTCAGTCAGCTCCTGAAGTTTGAGTTTCATGGCCATATGCACCGTATGTTTGGTTTTGAGAGGGATTATAGGTATGGGTGAGAGCCCGGGACGGAAAAACCTGTTCCTTCCCCGCATCAGTAATTCAGGTACATGCCGGGCACAGCGGACCCGCCCTCGGACGCCTTCCAGACCGTTTCATCAACCGGACGAACCCGCCCGTCCGCAGTCACCCCGCCTGTCGCGGCATCTCGGGGTGCTGCGGCGGGTCGCTGGCAACCACCCGCCCCGAACCCCTACGGTTTATCACCCGCCGCTCCTAATACCTACGAACGAGAGGCTACACTATGGAGATCGCGTTCACCAAACTGCAAGGAAACGGTAACGACTTTATCCTGATCGACGAGCACAACAGCGAGGTCATCCCCGAAGAGATGAAAGGAGGATTCGCGGCGCTCTACTGCGACCGCAGGTTCGGCATCGGCGCCGACGGCATCCTCTTCCTCCAGGCGTCCGATAAAGCCGATGCCCGGATGCGGCTCTTCCAGCCCGACGAGAGCGAGGCGGCGATGTGCGGGAACGGCATCAGGTGTCTTGCGAAGTACGCCTACGACGCCGGCTACGTAAAAGAATCCTGCTCGGTCGAGACCGGGGCCGGGATCGTCCCGGTGATGATGGGCTACGCGGATGACGAGTTCACCGCGACCATCACCATGCCAACACCCGCGTTCGAGCGGAGCACCATTCCCGCCACCGGGAACGGGGAGTATAAAGAGGAGATCCGGGGGTTCACCGTCCATGCCGCGAACACCGGTGTCCCTCACGCCGTCGTCTTCGTGAAAGAGATCGGCGCCGTCGATATCGCCACCGTCGGCCCCGCGATCCGGAACCATCCCACCTTCGTTGAGGGTGCAAACGTCAACTTCGTTGAGGACGCCGGCAGTGACACGCTCCGTATCCGGACGTTCGAGCGCGGCGTCGAGGGCGAGACCGAGAGCTGCGGCACCGGCGCCACTGCGTCGGCAGCGGTCGCCCACCACCTCGGGAAAGTCGGGGAGACTGTAAAGGTGGAGACAAAAGGGGGTCCGCTCGTCATCCGCTTCGGAGAGGCCGTCACCATGGAAGGTCCCGCCGAGACGGTCTTTGCGGGCGTTATACCTTTCTGATCCCGTCCCCGGTGAGCACAAAATCAAACGAGAGCCCTTCCGGCCGGGACCGGTGCTTCCGGAGCATGGCCCGCCGGACGCTATCCTTCTTTTCGAGCCTCACGATGGCCTTTGAGATATGCTCAAGTGCCGTCCCTCCAAGGCCGGAGACCCGGTCGCGTTCCACATCCATAAAGATCTGGTTGGTGATCAGGACCGGTATATCGTATTTCTTCGCAAGCCCGAGGAGTTTGACCATATGGTGGGATAACTTGCGCAACGCCTCCCTTCCGAGGTCGAGTTCGGTCCGGTAGAGGGCGGTCGCCGAGTCCATCACCAGCAGGCCCACAGGGGCGTCTTCTCTCTTCCGGAGGAGCCCCTCCGCATCGGCGATCATCGCTCCCTGCTGGGCGAAGTCGATCGGCTCAAAGAGGTAGAGCCGGTCCGCAAACGCCCCGGCGTTCTCCCCGGCGATCTGGCTGAATCGCTCCACCGAGAACCCTTCGGTATCGATGTAGACGACCGAGTTCCCGGACCGGAGATTTGCCACCGCCGCCATCAGGCAGAGGGTGCTCTTGCCGCTCGCGGCCTCGCCGTAGATCTGGGTTATCGTCCGCCGCTCAAGCCCGCCGCCCAGCAGGTCGTCGAGGGCCTGGCTCCCCGTGCTGACCCGGTCCGACTTCATGGCGTGAGCACGCCCCGCTCGATGAACTGCGCCCGTGCAGCGGCCTCAATAGTCCCGGTGACCTCGCGGAGCGGGATCCCGAGTTCCCGGGCGCACGCCGCTGCCTGCTCATACTCCGCCTTGAACGAGGTGATCTTCCCCTCCGACCACCCGCACTTGACGTCGATCGTCCACTCTCTGTCCCGGAGTCTCACCGTGACCGGCTCGACCGTCCGCTCCGCGACCGCCCGGTGGACCATCGGGATACACCGTATACCAAGCGTCCCGAGTTCCCGGGCCATCACCCCCACGAGGCGGTCGGTCGTATCGGGATGGGAGACCACCCTGACAAGGTGGCCGCTCCGTCCCTTCTTCATCACGAGAGGGATGGCGCTTGCGTCCCGTGCCCCCTCCTCCATAAGGCGGCCGAGCGTGTAGGCGAGGGCTTCCCCGGTCACGTCGTCCACGTTCGTCTCAAGGATGTCGACCCGGTCGCCGTTGGTCTGCTCCTCTGCAGAGAGGAGCATCGACCGGAGGACGTTTGGTTTTCCCGCCGGGTTTCTGCTCCCGGCCCCATAGCCGACCGCCTTAATGCCCGTCGGGCCGAGGTCCTCCGGCCGGACCGTCGAGAACTCGGCGAGGAGAGCGGCCCCCGTCGGCGTGCAGAGCTCCCGCTCCTCGTTCCCGGTGACCGTCTGCAGGTCCGATGCGGCAAAGATCGCCACCGTTGCGGGAGCCGGGATGGGAAAGGTGCCGTGGGCACCTACTGCAAACCCCCGGCCGAGGGCGACCGGGCGGACGGCCACACCGTCGACGTCGAGGGAGTGGAGGGCGGTGCAGGCCCCGACCACGTCGGCGACGGCGTCGTCCGCACCCACCTCATGGAAGTGCGCCCCGGTCCCGTGGATGCTCTCTTCGGCCCGGTGTATACGGAGAAAGACCCGCCGGGCCATCTCCCGTGCGGGGGCAGGGGCATCGCTCCCGGCCACCCGGTCGAGCACTTCGGTAAGAGTGCGGTGGTCGACCGGGGCATGCGTCTTCACCTGGACGGCCCGGATGCCGGAGCGGTCTACCCGTTCAATTGTCGGTTCACCGACGACGGAGCGCATGGCTGCCCGGATGAGCCCCTCATCCGCACCCAGATCAAGGAGCGAACCGATGATCATGTCGCCTGCGGCCCCGTTGAACGGGTCGAAGAGAAGTATGTTCATGCGTCTCCAGTACTTATAAATCCCCGAAATATAAGAACTAGAGGTAATGCCCGAGATATACTTGAAAGTAGATAGCGCTTATCCGGAGGATCAGGGGGCGGGCAAGGCACGGCTTGACCCTGATACCATGCTGCAGCTCCGGCTCAGCCCCGGAGACCTTGTTGCTATCGAAGGGAAGCGTCGCACCGTGGCCAAGGTCTGGCGTGCCATGGTGAACGACTGGCACCAGGGGAAGGTCCGGATCGATAACTTCACCCGGCTCAACACCGGTGCCAGCATAGGGGACCGCATAAAGATAAAGACGCTGGACGAGGAGGTCGAGGCGAAACGGGTGGTGCTCGCGCCTCCCGAGGATCTCCCCAAGCAGCTCCCCATCAACTACAGCAGCGTCGTCAACAAACTGATCGACTTTCCCATCGTGAAGAACGACTCTGTGCCGATCCAGGCGGGGCTCCCGTTCATGCAGCCCCAGCTTGTCGCGTTCAAGGCCGTGGTGGTCGAGCCGGAGAACGCCGTGATCATAACCAAGAACACGAAGATCGAGTTCTCCGAGAAGCCCGCCGCCGGGTTTGAGGGTGTAAAGAGGATCAGCTATGAGGACATCGGCGGCCTGAAGGGTGAACTGCAACGTGTCCGCGAGACGATCGAACTCCCCATGCGTCACCCGGAGATCTTCCGGAAACTCGGGATCGAGCCCCCGAAGGGTGTTCTCCTCTACGGCCCGCCGGGGACCGGGAAGACCCTCATCGCAAAGGCGGTCGCAAGCGAGAGCGGAGCTCACTTCATCTCTATAGCGGGGCCGGAGGTGATCTCGAAGTACTACGGCGAGAGCGAGCAACGGCTCCGTGAGGTCTTCGAGGACGCCCGGCAGCATGCGCCCGCCATCATATTCATCGACGAGCTCGACTCCATCGCCCCCCGGCGCGAGGAAGTGACCGGGGAGGTCGAGCGGCGCGTGGTGGCCCAGCTCCTCACGATGATGGACGGGCTTGAGGAGCGGGGACAGGTCGTGGTGATCGGGGCCACGAACCGGCTCGACGCCATCGATCCTGCTCTCCGCCGTCCCGGAAGGTTTGATCGCGAGATCGAGATCGGGGTCCCGCCGGAGGACGACCGGATCCAGGTGCTCCATATCCACACCCGGGGTATGCCGCTTGCGGACGATGTAGACATCAACTTCATCGCCCAGCAGACCCACGGGTTCGTCGGGGCAGACCTCGCCGCTCTCGCCCGTGAGGCGGCGATCAAGGCGCTCCGGCGTTACCTCCCCGAGATCGACCTGGAAGCCGAGGAGATTCCCCAGGAGATCCTCGAAAAGATGGAGGTGCAGGGCAAGGACTTCCGCGACGCCCTCCGTGACGTGGGCCCGAGCGCCATGCGGGAGATCCTCCTTGAGGTGCCTCACACTACCTGGGAAGATGTGGGGGGCCTTGACGAGGCAAAGCAGGAGATCCGCGAGGCGGTGGAGTACCCGCTCACCCGGCGGGACCAGTTCGAGGATCTCGGGATCGAGCCCCCGAAGGGCGTTCTCCTCTACGGCCCGCCGGGGACCGGAAAGACCCTTATCGCAAAGGCGATCGCGAGCGAGACCGGGGCGAACTTCGTCCCCGTGAAGGGTCCCCAGCTCCTCTCGAAGTGGGTGGGCGAGAGCGAGCGGGCGGTCCGCGAGATCTTCAAGAAGGCCCGGCAGGTGGCGCCGTCCATTATCTTCTTCGACGAGTTGGACGCTCTCGCCCCCGCCCGGGGAGGCGGCTCCGAGTCGCACGTGATCGAGAGCGTTCTAAACCAGATTCTCACGGAGATCGACGGCCTCGAGGAGCTCCGGGGCGTGGTGGTGATGGGTGCGACGAACCGGCCGGATATGGTCGACCCGGCACTGCTCCGGCCCGGAAGGTTCGACCGGCTCGTCTACATAGGCGAGCCCGGGCGGGATGACCGGGAGAAGATCCTCGCGATTCACACCCGCTACATGCCGATCGAGGGTTCTACGATCGAAGATCTCGTGGAGATGACCGAGGGGCTCTCGGAGAACGAGCTCGAGGACCTTGTCCTGGCCGTCGGGGCCAACCGGCGCGTGAGCGCCGAAGACGTAAGGAGCCACCGTGCCGCGATGGTGGTGAGCAGCGACGAGGGGCTCCCACGCTACCTCCGGAGGAGGAAGATCGTCGACCTCTTCTCCCAGCAGAAGGTGACCCTCGACGACCCCGTACGGGACCGGCTCATCAAAAAGATTGCCACCGGAGTTGAGGGGTTTGTCGGGTCGGACCTTGAGGCGCTCGGCCGGGAAGCAGCCATGCTTGCGATGCGGGAGGGCGCCCCCATCGTGAACCCGTCACACTTCGACCGGGCGCAGGAGAAGGTGCACGCGACGATGAACGAGCGGCTGCGGCAATATTACCAGAAGGTGCAGCAGCACTTCAAGGGTGGGCTGCCGAAAGATATCCAGCCGCCGGAATACCAGTGAGCGGGAATCCGGGGGTATCCCCGGAGAACTGTTTTTATGCGGCGGCCATTCCCATCCCAAAAATGCGAATCCGTCCCGAAACATAGGTGCTTTTGCAATGGGAGCGGCTCTGGAGAGTGGCCTCATACGGTCTCCGGGTAGCCCCGGTTTGGGATGGGCTTCGCGTGAGACCACATCGCTTTCCTTGCTACAGTGCCTCACGTGGAGGCGCGAAGGACGCAAGGAAAGGAAATTTGGCAGTCGCGGAATGTCGGTAGAGGGAGGGGCCTACCCCTGCCCTCACCGCCGACCGTACCGGACCGCAACAACCGCAAGCGCCGCAAGCGCGACCGCCCACCCCGGCGCCGCCTTCTGGGACGGCACCACGGTCGTGTTCTCCGCCTGCGCCTCGATCCACTCGACCGCATACGCGAGCTGGACATCCTCCCCGGCCATCGCCCGCGCCAGGGTATCCTCGTCAAGCGGCACCCGCACCGTCGGGGCGACCCCGCCGACCATCGACGCGTTGCTGTCCACCTGAATACTCCCGCTCTCATCGAGCGACGCGCCCGTCGGGAAGGCGGTCAGGATCCCGAGGGGCAGCAGCGGCCCCATCGACTCCATGCCGAACGCCCCGTTCGTCCCGTACCACGAGACGATCGCGCCCGTTCCCGATTCGGCAAAGACCTTCGGGAGGCCCTCGCCCGAGCTGATGGTATAAGGGCTGACGAGGAGCGCGACCGGGCCCTCATAGCGGTCGGGTCGGGGCTGTGTCCAGGCCTCCCAGAGAACCGCGGGCTCCCCGGTCCCGGGGTCGTACGAGGTGCCGTACTCGTAGAAGACCGGCCGGTCCACGAACCACCCGGCGTAGGCGGCGGCCAGGTTGTCGTCCCCGCCCCGGTTGAACCGGAGGTCGATGACGATGCCGGGCGCATCCTTCGCGATCGCGTCCTTCACCGCCGCCTTGAAGGGTTGGTAGACTTCATAGGCCTCTTCGTAGACCGCGATATAGACGATCCCGCCCGGCAGGGTCCGGGTGGTCACGGTATCGTTCGAGAAGATCGCTTTGATATTCGCCATCGTCCCGGCCTCCACGTCGTTCACCGGGCGGCCGAGGAAGATGCTCGTCCGGGCGAGGGTCTCGTAGCCGTCCTCCGCCGCGGTCAGGTTGACCGTACGCGGAACCGAACCCTCCGGACTGGCAATCCCGACGATTGCCGGAGTGCCAACCGGCGCCCGGGTCAGGAACCGCTGCTGCTGGAGGAGGATTCCTTCCCCGGTCGAAGGCTTGACCGGGGCCCAGATGATCGATGTCGCGTTGATCGCATCCCCGATCGACCGGCCGTTCCACGAGACCACCTCGTCGCCGAACCGGATCCCCGCCTTCTCCGCGTCGCTTCTGTCCGCGACGCAGGTCACGATGACCTTGCCCGTATCGAGCCGTGCGACGGCGAGCCCGTAGCCCCCGCCGATATCGGCGTACTTCGCCCCGAAGTCATCAGGGGAGAGGATTATGACGTGTCCGTCCGGGATGGCGGCCGCGAACTCACGGAGTGTGCGGTAGTATGCGGCGTTGTCCTGGTTCTTCTCGGCCTCCGCGATCCCGGGGGCATACCTCGCGTAAAGCGAATCCCAGTCGACGCCGCGCCACTCCGTGAAGGCGTAGCGCTCTTCCATATAGGCGCAGGTCTCGCGGAAGGCGTCGCTCCAGGAGTGGTTGCCGAAATCGGGAACCTCTGTCAGATTGTCCATGATGGGCGCAAAGGATGCCATCAGCTCTTCGTTGTAGGCCGTCTCATTGTCCTGCTCGAACGGGATGCAGGTGTCCGTCCATACCATCCCGCACGAATCGGTGTACAGTCCGGCACATACCGGCTGCACGAGAGCGAGAACCAGGAACAGCATGGGTAATCCAGCCTTCACCAGGCGTAAATCCCTTGGATGCACGATAATCTACCGTGAACATCCGTTTCTCACCGTAAGACTTGACCGTTGCGTTTTCGCGCACCGAAGACGTCAAAAACCGTGACGGTTTGCAGCGATACCCCGGCGGTGATTCGTGACCGCGATCGCTCCGTACCCCCCGGGGCAACCTATTTACCGCACTATGCACAAGCATATACATCAAAGCGCAACCCTGCAACACGGAGCCCCCCCATGCCGAACTGTACCACGTTTCTCGATGCCAACGCCTGTAACCCAGCAAAGATCGCTCTCGTCGTCCCCTCCCGGGGAGAATCCTACACCCGCGCCGACCTCCTTGACCGGGTTGCCCGGGTCGGACGCGGCCTCCTCGACCTCGGGATCGGGCGCGGGGAGCGGGTCTGCATCTACCTGGACAGTTCCCCGGAGTACCTCATCGGTTACCTCGCCCTCTGGCGCATCGGCGCCGTCGCCGTCCCGACGAACCGGGTCTACCGGGAGAACGAGGTCCTCTACGCCGTCCGCGACGCCGGGGCCGCCGCCGTCATCACCGACGCGGAGGGTGCAGCCCTCGTCGGCCGCATCAGGGACCAGGCGCCGGCCCTCCGGCATGTCGTCGCCGTCGGCGGGGAGACGTGGGCCGATCTCCTCCGTGCACCCCCAGACCTCCGTGCCGCCCATTGCCGGTTCGACGACCTCTGCCAGATTCAGTACACATCCGGCACCACCGGGAAGCCGAAAGGCGCGATGCTCACGCACGGGAACTGGATAGCGGCAATGGACGCTGAACGGGACGTCCTCAGGATCACCCCCGACGACGTCTACCTCGGGATCTACCCCATGGGACATGTCGGTATAAGCTGGGGCATCGCCACCCTCCGTGCGGGCGGAACCTACGTCGTCATGGAGCGGTTCGACCTCGCCCACTACCTCGACCTCGCCCGCGAATACCGGGCCACGATCGTCGCCGGCATGCCGCCGGTGATCCACTCCCTTCTCCAGACCCCGCCCGGGACCGAGACGGCGCTTGCCACAGCCCGGGTGATGATCAGCGGCGGCGGCCCCCTGATGCCCGGCATCTGGAAACCCTTCCACGAGCGGTTCAAAATCCCGGTCGTCAACGCTTACGGCCTCTCCGAGACCATCGTCGTCGGGACCGGGACTGCCATCCGCCCCGAGCACTACGCGGCCGCCGACGAGTTCCGGAGCGTTGGTACACCCGTCGGGTTCTCGGAGGTGAAGATCGTCGATGCAGACGACCCCGGCCAGGAACTCGGGCCAGGCGTTGACGGCGAGATCGCCCTCAGGGGACCGGCGGTGGCGCTCGGCTACTGGCAGATGCCGGAGGAGACCAGGGCCGTCTTCCTCCCCGACGGCTGGTTCTTGACTGGTGATGTCGGCCACCTGGACGAGGACGGAATGCTCTCCATCACCGACCGGAAGAAGGACATGATCGTCATGTCGGGCTGGAAGATCTACCCGACCGAGGTCGAGGACGTCCTCGTGCAGCACCCGGGGGTCCGCGACGCAGCAGTCTTCGGGTGCCCGGATGTTCGCCGGGGCGAGGTGCCGGTGGCCGTGGTGGTTCCCTCGGAAGGCGGCGTCACTCCCGACGATATCATCGCTTTCGCCCGCGACCGCCTCGCAGGCTACAAGGTCCCCCGCCGGGTCATCCTGGCGGCCGAGATCCCCCGGGTGAACGGCTGGAAACTCCTGCGGAAGCGTCTCCGGGAGGAGTACTGCGATGCCGGCGGAGCGTAAAGAATCGCACCTAACGAGGTAGTTTTAAGGAAAAGGCAGCGTATAGATACTTCTGATATACATCCGAGGTACAGGCGTGGCAGACACCACCAGACGTTCAACAGGAATCGCAGGACTGGACCTTGCACTCGAAGGAGGATTTCCGCCGGGCAACTGCATCATCATCTCCGGATCTCCCTTGAGCGGCCTTGAACTCCTGGCGCAGCAGTTCTGGCGGGCGGGGGAGAGGACGGGCGCTTACCTGATGCTTGATGCCGTGCCCCGGGAGGGTATGACCGACGCACGGGGTATGGATACAGCGGCACTGGCCGGGGCCATGCAGGGTGAGAGGATCGTCGTGGACTCTCTCTCCACGCTGATCGCTGCCTGGGGTATCGACGCAGCCACCGAGTTTGTTCTCCGGGATACCCGGGCGATCATCGAGGGAGGGGCAAACATCGTCTACCTCCTCTACACCGGCCTCCACAGCCCCCTCGAAGAGGCGCGGATGATGCGTGCCGCCGACATCTTCATCACTCTCAGGCACCAGGTCCACGGCAACGAGTTCGAGCGGACGCTCGCCATCGAGAAACTCAAAGGTTCGAACGTGCCGCAGCGGGTGATCCCCTACCACATCATCGCGAGAGGCCTTGAACTCTCGACGACGAGCAGGGTGGTCTAGGCCGTATACTCGGCCCGGACCAGTCCTGCCGCAACAACCATATTCTTCAGTTTTCCGAATGCCTCGTCGCGTGTCCGCATCCGCAGGCCGCAGTCCGGATCGATGAGCATTGCTTCCGGCGAGAAGACGTCGACCCCGGCCTCGATACGCTTCCGGATGGTCTCGACACTCTCGACACCCGGGTCGGCCGAGTCCACACACCCGTAGCCGATCATCCGGCCGCGCAGGTCTTTCTTCGAGAGCACTTCCAGGTTTGCGGGGTTGTTCGCGAACTCAAAATCAAATATAGCGACGTTCGTCCGGAGGATGTCGTCTACGACGTGCCCGAGGTTTCCACAGACGTGGATGCATGTGGGCACCCGGAGCCTGCCGGCGATCGCGCTCACTGCCTCGCGGCCGACAGTGAGGTTTGCAGCCCCCGTGGAGAAGATGGGCTCATCGATCTGGAGGAGCATGACTCCGGCGTCCTGAAGGTAGCCCGCCTCGACCGCGAGCGCCTGAGCAAGGTCCAGGACCAGTTCGTCCTTGTTCCGGTAGAACGGTGTCTCTATCTTCAAACCATGCGCGAGCGTGCTCGGGCCGGTGAGGATCCCCTTCACCTTCGCGTGCCGGGAGAGGGCATACCTCGTATCCGCGAGCGTTATGGGCTGCCGGGCCGGCTGGACCTTCCCGACGACCGCGGACCCGCGGATGCCGGGGAGATGGGAGGTGAAGGCACGGATCATGTCGGCCCGCACCTGGCCGTCGGATATGATGTCGATCCCGGCGCTGACCTGATCGGCGACCGCTACCTCAACCGCATGCTTCAGGGGATCCATGAGAGCGCGAATCCCCGAGCCTTTCACCACCGGATAGCTCCCGACCACGGTGGTCGGGAGGCGCATGCTTGTCAGGGTCATGGAGTCAGTCTGTGCCGATCCCGCGGGAAGAGCGCCGCCTCGCGTATATTCCCAAGACCGAGCATCGTCATCACCAGGCGCTCGATACCGAGCCCCCAACCGGCGTGCGGGGGCATGCCATAGCGGAACGTCTTCAAGTAGAACTCAAAGCTCTCCGGAGAGAGACCTTTGGCGCGGATCCGCTCCACAAGGAGGTCGTGGTCGTGAATACGCTGGGCCCCGGAGGAGAGCTCCATCCGGGGGTGCATCATGTCGAACGCCTTGCAGAACTCGGGTCGGTCCGGGTAAGGCATCGCGTAGTAGGGCCTGATATCGGTCGGCCAGTCGACGATGAAGTAGTGTTGCCCGATCACGTCGCCGATCGCCCTCTCAGCCGCCGGGGAGAGGTCGTCGCCGAAGGAGAGTTTCTCCTCGATGGTGCGGTTCGCGATCTCGATCGCCTCCACGTAGGGGAGCCGGGGGAACGGCTTTGCCGGGACAGCGAGGTCGACCCCGAGTTCCGCCAGGTGCTCCCCGCAGGTCCTCGCGACGTAATCGTAGACGTAGATTATCAGGTCTTCAAGGAGTTCCATGACGTCGTTGTGGTCGGCGAACGAGACCTCCACATCGAGCGACGTGGCCTCGTTGAGGTGCCGGACGGTGTTGTGCTCCTCGGCGCGGAAGATGGGGCCTATCTCAAAGACTGCCTCGAACCCGGCAGCCATCATCATCTGCTTGTAGAGCTGCGGGCTCTGGTTCATGAACGCTTCCTTCTCGAAGTAGGCGATCGGGAAGAGTTCGGTACCGCCCTCGGTGGCGGCGGCGACGATCTTCGGGGTGGTAATGTTGATGCAGCCCCGGGAGTGGAGGAACTCGGTCGCGGCGCAGGTCACCGCCGAGCGGATGAAGAAGATGGCGCGGACACGTGGTTTCCTCACATCCAGGAACCGGGAGTCGATCCGTGTATCCATCTCGGCGGGTACCTTTTCGGCGACATCGAGCGGGAGCGGGCTCTCTGCGATGCTGATGATCTCGAGCTCGTCGGGGACGATCTCGCGCCCGCCCGGGGCTTTCTCGATCGCTTTTACCCTGCCCTGAACCCTGACCACGGACTCTCGTGAGACGTTCCGGGCGGCCTCAAGGATCTCCGCCGAAACCTTCTTCTTCGGGATGGTCACCTGGATGATGCCGGTCCGGTCACGGATCAGGAAGAACGAGAGTCCTCCGAGATCACGGACCTCGTGCACCCAGCCGATGATCTCGGCTGATTCGGTTTCCGGGGTTACGGCCCGTATTGGTAGACGCATTTTAAAACCTGGCATTTTAAAACCTAGGTACCATATGGGCCCGGAGAGGTATTTTGTCTTACGCTCCCCGCCGGGAGAGGGGGTCTCCTGGGTGACTGGATAAGCCCCGTCCCGGACAACCACCGGGAAAAACCTATGGGGCGCGGCCTCATGCTGCACGGATGAAAATCAGGGTGCCGGATGTCGGGTTTTCCCCGGGTTCACCGACATAGCAGTGGACCGTGGTGGCCTGCGCACCTGACGGATCGCCACGAGGGGAGCCAATGCCCGGGAGCGCGAACGTTCCGGACTCTCTATCATGCAAAAAGAGGGAGAGCCGGGCTCTCACAGGAAGACTGCGGTGGCGATGACTGTCGTCCAGCGGCCGTCCATAACCCCTTCCGCTGCCTGGCAGGTATGGGTCGTGCTGATGATCTGGCCGCTGGCCTTATAGATCTGCTCCCGCTCCTGCCATGCACGGTCGGGATCGAACTCGATGCCGAGCGTTGTCGCAAGCATGGTTGCCGCAAGGTCTTCGGCATACTCACCCGAGACTTCCGCCGTCTCCCCGTAGGCATGGTGCTCGGAGAGGTAGCCGTAGGTGTTGCTCTCCTTCGGCATCGCGTGGCCGATGGCGGCGGATGCGAGCCTGCTCGGTTCATTGGTCTCATTCCGGGCCATGACAACGTAGACGATGCTGCCTGGAGAGAGGTGCTTTAAGCCTTCCTCCTTCGAGACCAGCTGGCAGTTCGGGGGGAAGATACTCGAGACGTAGACCAGATTGTACTTCTCGATGCCCGCCTGGCGGAGAGCCAGTTCAAACGATGCCAGTTTGTCTTTGTGGATGCCCACACCCTTCGTAAAGAAACACTTGGTCGGAACGAACATTAAAGATCTTCTTATCGTTTGGATTTTTTAAAATTTTCGGTAATAACAGGCACAAATTAAGAATGGGGCCGAATCTTCCCTATTTTTCGCATTAGTCCGGCAAAATGCGGGTAAATCGTAAAATAGCCTGAAATATACCGGATTTTAGAACCTGTCGGGGTGACCGCAACGGCCCTCGGTCCTGCCGTTCTTCACCTGCAGAACGGCCTGAACTGGAATCACTGCTATAATCTACTATATCGGAGAAACTCCAGAATTCTTCGGGGTGAGCGATGAAGCGCACCCGGAGAGCGGCCCGGGAGCAGGGGCGCACCCGGACGATGAGGTCGCGAGGCGCCACCGTCCGCCGGAGACACCAGTTCTCACCCTGGGGCACCCTCTACTGCATCCAGAGACGCGGTCGCCGCCTCCCGGCCTTGCTCACACGAGACCGGTTCCATAACCCCCCCGTTGCACCCCCCAAGCAGGTCTTTCTCGGTGACGCCAGGCGGCGGGAGACGGCGTATGGTCCTTCTGTTCCTCCCCCGGAGTCCTCAGGGCTCTCTGGTAACGTCCCATACCACAGGCGCCCTCCTGGAGGAACGCTTATAAAGGATGGTGCATGATCCGGTGCAACCGGGAGTGTGCCGGGAGAGCGTCACGGCACCCGGATTCCCACACGCGGCCCATAACGGAAGGTGGAGAGATGAAAGAGGATATCAAACCCTCGGTGGTCGTGGATTGTCTCGGGCTCTACTGCCCCATGCCAATCGCTATGACCAGAGAGGCGATCGAGAAGATCGATGTCGGAGAGGTGCTTCTGGTTGAGGCGGACGACCCGGCAGCAGAGGAGGATATCCGGCGCTGGGTGAATCGTGTGGGGCACGAGATCGTGAAGTTCGAAAAGGATGGCGGAGTCATGAGGTTCTCCATCCGGAAGATGAAGTGAGGTGATGTGAGTGTACGCGGATAAGGTTGTCAGTTGCGTTGGCATATGCCAGTCGCCTATGCTGTCGATTGACGGAGAGATGAAGGCGCTCAACGAGGGGCAGATCCTCCAGGTGACGACCGATAAGCCGGATCTGGTAGAGGCAGTCAGATCCTGGGCCGGTGAGAACGGGCATGTGATCGAGGAGGAGCACGTCGCCTCAGGTGTGACGACCCTCGTCATGCGCAAGGGAGCGGCGGCAACGGCAGAGGCGAAGTGATCGGATGGATGCCGAAGGCTACGTGGATGCCCGGGGTGCCTACTGCCAGGCGCCGGTCATCCTGCTCAAAGAGGGGATGGACCGGCTGGCGAGAGGCGGGGTCCTGAAGGTTGACGTGGACAACCAGCCCACCGGAGAGGACGTCAGGGTCTGGGCAAGACGGATGGGCCACGATATCGTGGGCGAGGAGAAAGAAGGAGAGAAGATCACCTTCTCTATCCGGAAAGGAGCGTGAAACGTATGGCAAGGATACTCTACATCCAGACCAGCGGCACCGACACCCCGGAGCGGCTGTATGCACCGTTCGTTCTCGCGATGACGGCATGTGCGACGGATATCGACGCCGACATCTACTTCATGATCAAGGGGGTGACGGTCGTCAAGAAAGGCGCGGCGGAGGAGATCCAGGTCGGCAATTTCCCGAGACTCTCGGAGATGAGGGACCAGGCGATCGCCGCGGGGGCGAAGATCTACATCTGCGAGCAGAGCACCCAGCTCCTCGGTCTGGACCGGGGCGACTTCATCGCAGAGGGGCAGGTCGTTGGCGCGCTCACCTTAAACGACCTTGCCATCGACGCCGACGCGGTCATAACGTTCTAGGGGGCGGGTATGGAGGAGCGGATCTATCTTGACCACGCGGCGGCGGTGCCGGTCCACCCCGGGGTTGCCCGGTTCTGCAGGCAGTTCCCGGCCGGCTTCGCCGGCAACCCCTCAACGATCTACCAGGAAGGGCTCGCGGCGCAGGCGACCGTAGCCGGGGCACGGGAGAAGGTAGCGGCGCTCGTCGGCGCATGGGACCCGGCCTCGATCATATTCACGAGCGGGGCGACCGAGTCGAACAACATCGCTGTCCGGGGGACCGCGCTCCGGAACCAGAAGATGGGGAAGAGGGTCGTTACGAGCGCCATCGAGCACATATCCGTGCTGAACCCGGCAAAAGACCTCCAGAAGAATGGGTTTACGTTTACGCAGGTTCCGGTCGACCGCTTCGGCGTCATCGACCTCGATGCCCTCGCGGCGGCGGTCATGCCGGAGACCGTCGTCACATCGGTCCACTACGCCAACAACGAGATCGGGACCATCGAGCCGATCCGGGAGGTGGCGGAGATCGTCCACGACCGGGGAGGGTTCCTCCATGTGGATGCCACCGATGCCGCGGGGAGGATACCCATTGATGTGGAGCGTGACGGCATCGACCTCCTCACCCTCTCGTCGAATCAACTCGGGGGGCCGGACGGCGTCGGGGCGCTCTATATCCGCCCGGGGGTCCGGGTCCAGCCGGTCATCGTCGGAGGCGGACAGGAGCGCGGGCTCCGGCCCGGGACCGAGAACGTCTTTGGCATCGCCTGCATGGGGGAGGCGGCCCGGCTCGCAAAGGAGGAGATGCCGGAGGAGAGCGAAAGACTCCGGGGGATCCGGGACCGGCTTATTGCCGGCATCACCGGGATCGAGGAGGCCTACCTGACCGGCCACCCGGCGGAACGGCTCCCGCACCATGCCAGTTTCCGGTTCGCCCGGATCGAGGGCGAGAGCATCCAGCTCGCCATGAACATGCTCGGTATCGCGGTCGCCACCGGGTCGGCATGCACTTCGCGGACGCTTGAGGCCTCCCACGTCCTCCTTGCCATCGGGCTCGCCCACGACGAGGCGCACGGGTCGATGGTCGCAACGCTCGGGCGCCGGAACAGCCTCGATGAGGTTTCCCGGGTCGTCAGCGCCACGAGAGAAACAGTTAAACGTCTCCGGGCTATTACACCGCTGTAGGTGAGAGCATGGCAGACCAGATCGGATACAGCCAGAAGGTGATGGAGCACTTCATGAACCCGCACAACGTCGGGGTGATCGAGAACCCGGACGGCTACGGCAAGGTCGGCAACCCCGTCTGCGGGGATCTCATGGAGATCTTCATCAGGGTCAGGGACGACGTCATCGAAGATATCCGGTTCCGGACGTTCGGGTGCGGTTCGGCGATCGCGACGAGCAGCATGGTGACCGACCTCGCCAAAGGAAAGACGCTTGAGGAGGCGATGAAGATCACCCGCGACGACGTGGCGACCGAGCTCGAGGGGCTGCCGCCCCGGAAGATGCACTGCTCGAACCTCGCGGCGGATGCGCTCCACGCGGCGATACAGGACTTCCGGGAGAAGCAGAAGAAGGAAGCGACGGGTTAACCCTCAGCACCCGTAGACCAGCGTCATAATGCTCTTAGCGAGATCCAGGCTCTTCCCCCGGTAGACCATAAGAGTATCCTGGCGGAGAGCCCCCAGAATCTCGACCGGGTCCCTGGTATCCTGGATGAAGATATCCACGAAATCCTCGTAGAGACTGTAGGTTCCGGCAGATGAGGGCTCTTTGCCGAAGGCCCGCATCAGCGCGGCCGCCGGGCCGCTGACCGGCGCATCACCGATGAAGGGGCTGATCGCGATGACGTACTGCCGGCGGAGCGCCTCCCGAACCCCGGCGCATTCGAGGATCGGCGATATGCTCGTGACCGGGTTGCTCGGTCCGATTATAACAGCGTCGCTCGCCTCGATCGCGCAGAGAACCTCATCGGTCGCAACCGGCGGCTCCCGGAACCGCCGGACCACGCCCTCGATCGCCACGTCGCCCCGGTGCTTCACCCAGTACTCCTGGAAGTGCATATCGCCCCGGCGCGTCTTGACGTAGGTCGTCACCGCAGAATCGGTCATCGGGAGAACGGTCGCCTGGATATCCAGCTTCCCGCAGAGGGTCGCCGTCGCCTCGGTGAGCCGCATACCGCCCCGGAGCATCTCTCCCCGGGCGACGTGGACCGCCCGGTCCCGGTCCCCGATGGCAATGAACTCCTCGATGCCGAGTCTCGCGAGAAGGTCGTGGGTTATGTAGGTGTCGTCGCGGATTCCCCACCACCGGCCGGTGTCGAGGATGTCCGCAAAGAGGTACATAACCGTATCGATATCGGGCGAGAGGTGGTTGCCGGAGAGCCACGTATCCTCGGCCGTGTTGACGATGACCGCGATCTCCCGCTCGTCCAGCAACTCCTGCACACCGCGGAGGAGTTTCGGGGTCCCGGTCCCGCCCGAGAGGAAAGTGATCATGAATATTTAGCGTAACAAGTGCAACCATATGAATTTTGTTAATGGGGCCGGGTAGCGGCGAAGCCTCCTCTCACGAAACAGCGTGTCGTATGACCGCCATGATATCCCAGGCGAGCGATTCGGCCTGCCGGCTGTGCAGGAGGTGCGCCTCCAGGCGGAGCGATCCCGGGACCTCGTCGGGGTCGTGGAAGTCCTGGACAAAGACGTCGACGATATCACCGTAGAGCCGGAATACCCCCGGCGAGGTCGGTTGCTCGCCGACGGCGTACATGAGCGCGGTGTCCTTCGGGTCCGGGGCACTGTCCCCCTGGAACGGCGAGACCGCGACGACGAACCGGTCGCGGAGAAGGTCACGCATCCCAACGCATTCGAGGATGGGGAGGATGCTCCGGGCGGGGTTTCCCGGGCCGATCACCACGGCATCGCTTGCTTCAATAACCGCCTGAACCTCGTCTGTGACCGCCGGCCGAACGGGGGCGGTGTGGATGAGTTCCCGCACCTCGGTACCGGCATCGGCGCACGTCCAGTACTCGAAGAGCGGCAGGCGCCCGGTGCCGGTATCGACGAGTAGGCCAGCCTCTGTGTCGCTTACCGGAAGGATGGTCGCCCCAACGCTGAGCGCCCGGCACTGTGCCTGCACAGCCTCCGTCAGGGTCCAACCCTTCTTGAGGAGTGCTGCCCGGGCGATCTGGACGGCCCGGGCACGATCGCCGATCACGAAGGGTTCGCCGCCCGCCACCTTCGGGAGGTAGTTGTGGGTGGCGTAGGTGTCCCCCTTGATCCCCCACCATCGCCCGGTATCGAGTATACCGGCAAAGAGGAAGATGGCGGTATCGATATCCGGCGCACAGTGGCTCCCCGAGACCCAGAAGTCCTCAGCGGTATTCGCGACCACGGCGATATCGCTGTCGTAGAGGATCTGCCGGGCGCCCCTGATGAGCGCGGGCGCTCCGGTTCCGCCCGAGAGGAAGGTGATCATCCTCCATACCTTTATCAGTCATCTCTCAAGAATGTTAACAGAACGGATGAAGATCATCAAGGATCCGGTGCACGGCTACGTCGAGGCGGAACCGCTCGCACTCCGGCTGCTCGACTCGGGAGTCGTCCAGCGGCTCCGCCACGTCACGCAGCTCGGGTTTGCAAACCTCGTCTACCCGGGCGCAAACCACACCCGGTTCGAGCACTCGCTCGGGGCGATGCATCTTGCAGGCCTCATGTGCCGGGAGCTCGGGCTTGACGACGGCGAGACGAAACTCGTCACGACGGCCGCCCTCCTCCACGACATCGGCCACGGGCCCTTCTCCCACGTCACCGAGCCAGTGATGGAGGAGTTTTTGGGGCGAAGCCACCACCAGATCGACCACCTCGTCAGGGAGGGGGCGGTCGCCGGGGTCCTCGAGGCGGAAGGGGTCGACCCCGCTGAGGTCTGCGCCGTCGTCGCAGGGGAGCACCGCCTCGCGAGCATCATCCACGGGAGCCTCGACGTCGACCGGATGGATTACCTGATGCGGGACGCTCACTACACCGGCGTGCCCTACGGGACAGTCGACGCACACAGGCTTATCCGGTGCTCGGTCCTCGCCGAATCCGGCATCGCGCTGCGTGAAAGCGGTATCAACGCCGCCGAGTCGCTCTTGATCGCCCGGACCCTGATGCGCCCGGCGGTCTACTTCCACCACGTGAGCCGGATCGCGACGAGCATGTTCGTCCACGCCCTCCGGGAGGAGGTGCAGAACGTCCCGGGCGCGGATGCCCGTGAACTCGTCCGGATGGACGATGCTGCCTGTATGGAGCGGCTGAAACACTCCCCGCACGGGACCACCCGGGACCTTGCCGCCAGGGTCTACGCCCGGGACCTCTACAAGCGGGCGCTCTATGTCGGCGAAGACCGGGTGAACGCCGCAGCCCTCCAGCAGGACCCCGGGGCCGCCCGGGAGCGAGACCTTGCCCTCGCCATCGCCGAGACCGCGGGAATCCCGGGGGACGAGGTTCTTGTGGACATTCCCCGGCTCCCCGGCGCCCTCTCGATGGAGGTCCGGGTCAGGAACAGCCACACGATGGTGGATATCGAGCAGGTCTCGCCCCTCATCAACACCTTGAACGACACCCGGCGGCAACAGTGGCGCCTCGGGATCTATACGACCCCCGAACATCGCCATGCCGTGGAGCAGGCGGCGATGGAGGTACTCCGGGTGAAGCGGGCGACAAAACAGGATAAACTCGTAGTTGCATAATCGATGAGGAGTACATGAAGAAGGAATTTGTCGTCGGGGTCACCGGAGCAAGCGGGGTCGTATACGCCCGCCGCCTGCTCGAGGTGCTCTGCGACCAGGCAACGGTGCATATCGTCATATCCGACACCGCCCGGCAGATAGCCGGGATCGAGCGTGTGGACCTTACCGGGTTCGACGCCATATACGCCGAGAACAGCAACCTCGCAGCCGATATCGCCAGCGGCTCGTTTCGCTACGACGGTATGGCGATCGTACCCTGCAGCATGAAGACGCTTGCGGCGGTCAGCAACGGGCTCGCGGACAACCTGATCGCGCGGGCGGCGGACGTCTGCCTCAAGGAGCGGCGGCCCCTCCTCCTCCTCCTCCGCGAGATGCCGCTCTCCCGGATTCACTTAAAGAACATGCTTGCAGCCGACGAGGCCGGCGCGACCGTTATGGTCGCAAGCCCCCCCTTCTACCAGCACCCCAAGACCATCGACGACCTCGTCGATATGGTGGTGGCCCGGGTGCTCGACCACCTGGGGGTCGAGCACCGCCTGGGGAGCAGATGGAGTGGATACGATGCGTGATTTCATTGCGATGATGCGGGAGCAGGGGAGGGTCGAGGATATCGAGAGCCCCTGCTCGACCGTCTATGAGGCTCCCCGTATGGCGAGCCGGACCGATAAGATCCTCTTCTTCCACGACCTCGACGGTCACCGGGCGGTGATGAACCTCCTCGGTGACCGGGGAGCGCTTGCAGCGGCGCTCGGCGTGGGCGAACGGGACCTGGTCAGGCACCTTGCGGCCGCCACCTACACCGGCCGCGTGGTGGACGCCGGGCAGTGCCAGAGCGGCGTTCCCGCCGACCTCTCCCGTCTCCCGGTCATGAAGCACTTCCCGGGAGACGCCGGGCGCTACTTCACGTCGGGGATCGTCTTCTCGCGCTTCGGCGGCGTGGAGAACGCCTCCATTCACCGGATGATGGTCCTCGACGATCGAAGGGTGGTGGCCCGCCTGGTGGAGGGGAGGCACACCCACACCCTCCTTCGGGAGGCGCTTGCTCGGGGGGAGCGGCTGGCGGTCGCGGTCACCGTCGGCACCCATCCGCTGGTGACGTTTGCCGCCTGCACCCGCGTTCCGCAGGGGAAGGAACTCGCCTACGCAGCGGAGTTGATGGGGGGTGAACTCGCTGTCCGGGAGTGCGAAAACGGCGTCCGGGTTCCCAACGCCGAGATCGTGCTCGAAGGCTCTATCGGGCTGGAAACGGCGGCGGAAGGGCCGTTCGTCGATATCACCGGCACCTACGACCCCGTGCGGCAGCAGCCGGTGATCGAGTTTTCCCGGATGTACTGCAAGGAGGACCCCATCTACCACGGCATCCTCCCTGCTGGCGACGAGCACAAACTCCTGATGGGGGCGCCCTACGAGCCGAAGATCTACCGCGCGGTCAGCGAGGTGACGACGGTCCGAAACGTCCTCCTCACGAAAGGCGGCGCCGGCTATCTCCACGCGGTGGTGCAGATCCGGAAGAACACGCAGGGTGACGCCAAAAACGCCATCATGGCGGCGTTTGCAGCCCACACATCCTTGAAGCACGTCGTGGTGGTGGACGAGGACATCGATATCTACGACCCCTACGACGTCGAGTACGCTATAGCGACAAGGGTGCGGGGCGATACCGATATCATGGTCATCAGCGGTGTGCGTGGGTCGTCGCTTGACCCGATGCGTCTAGCGGACGGGACGAACGTGAAGGTCGGGGTCGATGCCACGATCGTTATGGGGAGAGAGGGCGAATTCAAGAGAGCGGAGTGGCCGTAGTTCATGTACCTTGATAACGATGACGAGAAGGTGCTCGCCGGCGAGTTCGGCGAGACACGCCAGAAGATGATGGAGATCCTGGTCGCGCTCGGGGGGGTCTACGATGCCGAGAGGCTCGTCCCGATTACGAGCGCCCAGGTGAGCGGTGCATCCTACAAGACGATCGGAAAGTGGGGGCTTGCCTGGCTGCAGAGCCTCGATGCCCGGGTGGCGGTCCCGGCCGTCTTAAACCCCATCGGTATGCCGCAGGAGGGGTGGCGGGAGTTCGGGATCGCCGAGGAGTTCGCCCGCCGCCAGGCGGAGGTCGTCGAAGCCTACCGGAGGCTCGGGATCAGGCTCGAGTGTACCTGCACGCCCTACTACCTCCGCATAACGGAGTACGGGGAACACCTGGCCTGGTCAGAGTCATCGGCGGTCGCCTACGCGAACTCGGTTTTAGGCGCCCGGACGAACCGCGAAGGCGGTCCGAGCGCCCTTGCGGCGGCGATAGTCGGGAAGACGCCGTATTATGGGCTGCATATCGTCGCGAACCGGCGACCGCAGGTCGTCATCGAGGTCGAGAGCGGCACAGGCCTGCGATCCGACCACTGGGGCGCCATCGGGCACGTCGCCGGGAAGAAGGTGGGGAACCGTATACCCATCTTCGAGGGGATCCGGCCGGGCCGCGACCAGCTCAAGGCGCTCGGCGCCGCGATGGCGGCGACCGGCGCGGTTGCGCTCTTCCACGTCGATAAGATCACCCCGGAGGCCCGGGTCTTCTCGTTTGAGACCGCCGGCCTTGACCGGGTGACGGTGACACAGGATGAGATTGAAGCCCTCTTTGTGGAGACGGAGGTGGAGGCGGTCGCGGTCGGGTGCCCACACTGCTCCGCCGACGAACTCCGCGGCCTTGCGGATCTCCTCAAGGGGAAGAAGACGACGAAACCCTTCTACATCTTCGCCGCCCGGGGGGTCGCGAAGAATAACCCCGACCTCGTAGGCGCTATCGAGCACAGCGGCGCCCGGGTGATCCCGGACACCTGCATGGTCGTCTCGCCCCGGATGGACGAGTTCGCATCGATCATGGTGGATTCGGGCAAAGCCCTCGCCTATGTTCCGGGGATGTGCGGGGCGCTCGCCCGGATAGGAACGAGGAAGGAGTGCGTCGAGGTCGCGACGTCGTGAAGGGGGGCCGGCGCTCCGTGCCGCCCGCCCCTCCCCCTAAACCGCATATTGCCCTTTCGCGAAGTCGCCCCGGGGGGTATCGGCGGTCCGCCGCAGGCGCCGGGATGACCCGGTGCGTTACGGGACTATCCCTCCGAACGGCCCGGTCAGGCCGCCCTCATTCAGGGACCGGAACCAGAAGGACATGAAGTACTGGCCCGTCTTCTCGGTGTACAGGAGGACTGTCCCGTAATCGGTGTCATACGATATATACCGCAGGTTCCCCGGGCCCGTCGTCTGCATCTGGTTCACGGATTGTTCGACGCCGGTGAGGGGGTTGGGCATCTTCAGGCCCATGGGGTCCCCGAGCAGTTGCCAGGTGCCGCTCCCGTACGTTCCCGCGGACTCTGCCGGGGCTCCCGGGTCAACCCAGAGCGGGGGTCCAAACCAATCGGGATTCTGCTGACCCTCCGTGTACGACCACCGGTACACCCCGCCAGTTATTGCGTGGCTGCGCGGGATGAGCTCCGCAGTTCCCGCATAGCGACCTCCTGACGCCTCCTCGACCTTCACGACCCAGTCGAAGGATGCGACAGGGGACTGGCTCGGTATGCCATACTGGTCGGTCGTTATCCTGGAGATCGACGCATCGTATGTCAGGACCGTCCCGGGTTTGATGATATTCTCCATGCCTGAAGCGACGGGGCCTCCCGGGATCTGCGGCGGCCCCACCGGCACTGCCGTCACGGCGAATGCGCACGTGACGATGAGAATACTTAACAGGATACTGCCCCTCAGCAACATTTTTTGCATATCTGTCACATCCTCTGACTGGCTCCAATCCAACCCGGCTATTTTCACAGTGTGCGGGACATACGCACGATGAAACATCCGCACGGGTCAGACGGAGCGCACGGCCGGTATATGCGATACTATATTAACCCTATGTCCCGGGACCATCCTGCCCCGAAGACCAGGACTGCTACATCCACGTCGCCAAAATCCTCCCTGCAGAACGAACCGAAGACGTACCCGGCCTCGATATCGGAGAAACTCACAAAGACCGTGCGGATGGTGCGGAGGACCGCCTCTCTCACCGGCGTCCGGCAGATGGCGGCGCCGTATCTCTCCATGTGACCCTTCTCGGCATCATGGCCTCCTGATTGTTACTCTTCCGCGATTTCACGTCACTCTCTGACCTCACGCCCCCACCTGCCTGACGTCGAGCACCTGCATCAGGCTCTCGTCCAGCATATACCCCCGGAGCCTGTCACGGTTGCCCCGCAGGCTCTCGATGCTGTTGATCCCGGCAGCGCCCAGCAGTTCGGCGAGTTCGAGCGTCCACGCACGGATCAGGTTCGCCACCTGCTTTGCCGCGATATCCGGGTCCAGGCGCTCGACCAGGTCCGGGCGCTGGGTGGCGATCCCCCAGGGGCAGAGCCCCCGGTAACAGTTCCCGCAGACCCGGCACCCCATCGCCACCAGCGCGGCGGTCCCGATGTAGACTGCATCGGCGCCGAGGGCGATCACTTTCGCCACATCGGCGCTCCCCCTTATACCGCCGCTCGCGATGACCGAGACCTCGTTCCTGATCCCCTGGTCGCGGAGTTTTTGGTCCACGCTCGCGACCGCCGCCTCGATCGGGATACCCACATGGTCGCGGAAGACGCGCGGCGCGGCACCCGTCCCGCCGCGGAACCCGTCGATGACGACGGCGTCGGCCGGCGAACGGGCGATACCGGCGGCGATGGCGGCGGCGTTATGGACGGCGGCGATCTTCACAAAGACCGGCTTCTTCCACTCGGTCGCCTCCTTGAGGCCCCGGACGAGCTGGGCGAGATCCTCGATACTGTAGATATCATGGTGCGGCGCCGGGCTGATCGCATCGCTCCCCTCCGGGATCATCCTGGTGCGGGATATCTCACCGCAGACCTTCTCGCCGGGGAGGTGTCCGCCGATCCCCGGTTTTGCGCCTTGGCCGATCTTGATCTCGATGGCCGCGCCGCGTTCCAGGTAGTCGATGTTCACCCCGAACCTTCCGGAGGCCACCTGGACGACGATGCGGTCCTGGTAGGGATGGAGGGCAGCATGGAGCCCGCCCTCCCCGGTGCCCATGAACGTCCCGACCTCCTTCGCCGCCCGGGCCAGAGATATCTGGGCGTTGAGGCTGATCGCCCCGTAACTCATGTGCCCGATCATGACCGGGGTCTCGGCCCTGAGGTTCGGGGTGAGCCGGGTCCGGAGTTCGACATCCCCGTTCGAATTCCGGCGGAGGTCCAGCCTCGCCGGTTTCTTCCCGATATGGGTCCGCAGTTCGATGGGCTCGCGGAGCGGGTCGAGGCTCGGGTTCGTGACCTGGCAGGCGTCCAGGACCAGGCGGTCGAATATGACCGGGTAATCGAGCGCGTTGCCCATCCCGGCGAGGATTATCCGGCCGGTCTCTGCCTGGCGGTAGATCGCCTCCCGGGCCTCTCTGGTCCAGAGGGGGTGGCTCCGGTAGTCGCAGGGGTGCTCCTCAAGCATGATGGCGTCCCGGGGGCAGCAGGCGACGCACCGGTGGCAGGCCGTGCAGTTCCGCGAGTTGACCAGGATCCGGTCGCCGTCCCGCCGGAATACCCCGTAGGAACAGTTCTCGATGCACCGCTCGCACTCCATGCACCGTACCGGGTCGATGCTGACCCGGTACCGGGGCGGGAGGCTCCCGATCACCGCGCAACCCTCCCGATCACAGGCTCGCCCGCGGCCGGCATCATGATCGACTCGACGTTGGGCTCCATGGCCCGGATCGCGGCCTCCTCGCTTGATATGTAGAGGCGGTCTCCGCACTCGCCGACGACCATCGGCCTGAGTTTGCTCCGGTCGGTGAACCCGACCATCGTCCCGGCGTCCGCGGCCACGATGGCGAACGGCCCGTTCATCATCGCCTGCGCGTAAGCAAGCCGGAGGGCTGTGTTCCACTCCTGTTCGGCCCCCGGCATCCGGTCGATATCCTCCCAGAAGGGCGGGGCGAGCGCCCTGACCGCGATGTCGATATCGAGACCGTGCCGCCGCACCAGGAGGTCGATTAAATAGGCGACGACCTCGGTGTCGGTGAACATCGAGCAGGTGTAGCCGAAACTCTCGATGTAGCGCCGATTGGTCCCGTAGGAGGTGATCTCGCCGTTATGCACGACGCTCCAGTCGAGGAGGTTGAAGGGATGCGCACCCCCCCACCACCCCGGGGTGTTAGTCGGGTAGCGGTTGTGCGCAAGCCAGGTGTAGCCCTCGTAGTCCTCGATCCGGTAGAAGTTCGCGACATCTTCAGGCCAGCCAGCAGCTTTGAAGACACCGAGGTTCTTCCCTGAGGAGACGATGAGAGCGCCCCGGCGGGCGGCGTTGACCCGCATCACCAGGGTGCTGACGATATCGTCCTGGGGTGCACCCCCTGGTGCGAGGGAGGGGTCTGGCCTGAAGAAGTAGCGCCAGGGGGTGTGGACCGCCCGAAGGTTCGGCTGGTCGTAGGTCGGGATCGCCTCGTCGTGCTCGACCGTCCCCCACTGCTCAAGCACCGCGTCAAAAGGCAGTTTATCCTCCTGGATGTCGTTGAAGAAGACGTGGAGCGCGTAGCAGTCCCGGTATTCAGGATAGATACCGTAGGCCGCATACCCCGCCCCTTCGCCGCTGCCGCGCTCGTTCATCATGGAGAGGGCCTGCCTGATGCCGGAGCCGCCAATCGCCCCGCGCCTCCGGTCCATTACGCCGATTATACCGCACATCGCTATCACAGGGTTCGCTCTTCGGCCCTGCATTTCCAGTAGAGATATATGCGCCATGTATAAATATGATTAGGTGGAAGCGACCTTCTACATGCAACCCCGCGACACTGTCTCACATATGCTTGAACGTATCGAAAAGGATAATGTCAAGTTTCTCCGGCTCCAGTTCGCTGACGTCCCGGGCATGCCCAAGAACGTCGCCATCCCGGTGAAGCAGGCGGAGAAGGCGCTGACCGGGGGTATCGGGTTTGACGGATCGTCGATCGAGGGGTTCGTCCGTATCGAGGAGTCCGATATGGTGCTCCGGCCCGACCTCTCGACCTACACCCTCCTGCCCTGGCGTCCCCAGGAGTACACGGTTGCGCGCTTCGTCTGCGACGTCTACAAGGCGAACGGGGAGCCGTTCGAGGGCGACCCGCGCTACGTGCTCCGGAAGACGATGGAAGATGCGGCGAAGGATGGATATACCTTCAACACCGGCCCGGAACTCGAGTTCTTCCTCTTTAGGATGATCGACGGCAAACCGACCACGCAGTTTCAGGACGTCGGCGGCTACTTCGACCTCGCGCCGACCGATCTCGCGGAGGACGTCCGGCGCGAGATCATCATCGCCCTCACCGAGATGGGGTTCGAGATCGAGGCGTCGCACCACGAGGTCGCCGAGAGCCAGCACGAGATCGACTTCAAGTACAGCGACGCCCTCCACACCGCAGATAACGTCATCACCTTCAAGTTCGCGGTCAAGACGATGGCGTTGATGCGCGGCCTGCATGCGTCGTTCATGGCAAAGCCGATCTATGGTATCTGCGGGAGCGGGATGCATACCAACTGTTCGCTTGCAAAGGACGGAGAGAACGCGTTCTACGACCCGGACGCACCCCGGCAGCTCTCAAAGACCTGCATGCACTTCATCGGCGGCCTCCTCCGGCACGCGAAGGCGATCACCCGGGTCGCGAACCCGACGATCAACTCCTACAAGCGCCTGGTCCCCGGGTATGAGGCGCCCTGCTACGTCAGCTGGAGCGCCGGGAACCGGTCGGCCCTTGTCCGGGTCCCGACGCCACGCGGCAACAGCACCCGGGTCGAGTTCCGGAGCCCGGACCCGACCTGCAACCCCTACCTCGCCTTCGCCGCGATGCTCACCGCCGGGATGGAGGGTGTCCGGGAGAAGATCGAACCCCCCGTCGGCATCGATACGAACATCTATCATATGACGCCCGAGGACCGGAAGCGCGCCGGGATCGAGACCCTCCCCGGCGACCTCTATGCGGCCCATCAGGCCCTTCTTGCCGACGACCTCATCTGCCGGGCGCTCGGCCCTCATGTCGTCGAGGCCCTCACGAACGTCGCGGAAGCCGAGTGGGAAGCATACCGGACGGCGGTCCACCCCTGGGAACTGGAACGCTACCTGGCAACCTACTGATCTCTTTTTTGCAGAAGACAGAGACTCCCGTAACGTTCATACCGTGACAGGGTAGACACCCCTCACCGACCGGGAGGGGTTTAGATGCAGAGGAAGGATATCGACACTATGCGGAGGGCACGGGATATCGGTGGACTGATTGGAGCGCTCGGGGATCCGGACGAGAACATACGGCTGACCGCAGCCGAAGCCCTCAGTTCCGTCGGCGACGAACAGGCCATGGAGCCGCTGGAGCGACTGAAGTTCTCTGACCCGGCCGCAGAGGTCCGGCAGGCCGCATCGCTTGCTCACGCCCGGGTGGCGGGGAGGCTTGCGCAGAGGAAGGAAATCGAGACCTGGCGCCTTCAGACGTAGCAGGGCGACAGACGCCCGCACACTGCAATGACCCCGACCGGTAAAACAGGAGACTGGACCGGGTGTTGCCGTGCCCGGAAAGTCATATATATTGCCGGGTGGATGCACCTCGCATCCAGGGAGGAGACCCCCATGGCAACACTGGATGAGATTGACACCATGCGCGACAACCGCGACATAGGCGGGCTGATCCGGGCACTTGAAGACGAGGACGAGTTCGTCAGGTCGCAGGCGGCCCTCTCCCTCGGGACAATCGCGGACCCGGAGGCGAGGGAGCCGCTTGACCGGATGCGAAAGGAGGACCCGAGCCCCTCTGCACGGGAGGCGGCCGGGACCGCATATAAGTGGGTTGTCGGCCGGCTCCAGGAGGTCGAGGCGACCCGGGAACCCGGGACCCCGCCGCCCAGGTAGACCCACGCAGGCATCACAGGACAACGAACCTGAGCCAGAGGAGTGCCGTCCCGATCCCGACGGTGACGAAGAGCACGAGCATCCCAATCTTCAGGAAATCCACGAACGATATGGAGTGGTCGCTTCGTGCGGCGATCCCGAGCACGACAACGTTTGCCGATGCGCCGATGGCGGTGCCGTTCCCGCCGAGGCATGCGCCGAGCGAGAGCGCCCACCAGAGCGGATAGGTATCCATCGACACGCCCATACCCTGGATCAAGGGGATCAGCGTGGCGGTGAGGGGGATGTTGTCCACGACCGCGGAGGCGAGCGCCGAGAACCAGGCGATGATCAGCATGGCCTCCCCCGGCGAGTGGACATTCTCAACCACAAACCCGGCGATGTTCGCGATCGTCCCGGTCTCGACGAGGGCACCGACGACGACGAAGAGCCCGCCGAAGAAGAAGAGGGCGGGCCATTCGATCTTCTCAAAGATCTCCTCCGGTGGCTGCCTGCTCCAGAAGAGGAGGATTGATGCGCCGATCAGGGCGACGAGGGCGGGTTCCAGGCCGAGCTGGTTGTGGATGAAGAACATCCCGATGACGAGCGCGATGACAGCGACCGACTTCTTGAAGAGCGGCCAGTCACGGATCGCCTCCCGCTCGTTTAAGCTCGCGAACGTCTTCTCGATCCCCTCCCGCTCGTCGGGTGAGACATGGAGATCCTTTCTGTAGATGAGGGTGAGCATCCCCATGACGACGGCGAGGTCGATGACCATGATCGGCGCCATGTTGACGATGAACTCGTTGAACGTCAGTCCGGCGGCCGAACCGATCATGATGTTCGGGGGGTCGCCGATGAGCGTCGCCGCTCCACCGATGTTGGAGGCGAAGATCTCGGCGATGAGGAAGGGCAGGGGGGTGATTCGCATGACGTTTGCGATGTAGAGCAGCATCGGTGTGATGAGGAGGACCGTGGTGACGTTGTCAAGAAACGCGCTGATGACGGCGGTCACAAGTGAGAAGAGCAGCAATACCCGCATCGGACTTCCTTTTGCAAGTTTTGCCGTTTTTATAGCGATATACTCGAAGAGACCGCTGCCGCGGGCTGTATTGACGATGATCATCATCCCCATCAGGAGGAAGATGGTGCCGAGGTCGATATACACCGGAATCTTCTCCCACGGGACGATGTGGAGGAAGACGATGACCGAGGCGCCGAGCATCGCCGCCACTGCACGGTGGATCCGCTCGTCGATGATGAGCGCGTAGGTGAAGAGGAAGACCGCGATGGCGATCAGTTCCGGACCGATCATGCCCCGCCACCCCGGTGACGGTTGGGGTTAGACGCGGTGAGGCATGCTGTGAGAGATTGACAAATAGCCATAGAGCTCGCCAAAAAGAATGAATTATCGGAGATTAGATTTGCGTGCCCTCCCCCATAATTGTGCCGGTCGCACCGCCTGCCGAACTCTCCCGCGCCCGATATCCGCGGTCGGGAGGGCGGCGGGTGCATCCAGGGGAGAGCCCCCTCCCGGTTCATCCCGGCGCCCGCGTCTCTCCGGTGTCCGGCCCCTCCCGCCCGCTCCGCAGCCGGAGGATCTTGTAAGCCTCCCCAGCAAGGAGCACCGGCAGGCCGAGGAGGGCGAGCAGCCCCCAGTCGGCGAGGGTCAGGGATGCGGTCCCGAGGAAGGCCTGCAGGACCGGGACGTAGACCACCAGCACCTGGAGGGCGAGGCTCCCGAGGATGGCGTAGAGCAGGGTGGGGTTCGAGAAGAACCCGATCCGGTGAAGCGGGAACCGGAACGACCGGAAGTTCAGCACGTTGTAGAGTTCAAATATGATAAGGCCGGTGAACGCCATCGTCCGTGCCCGATCGAGGTCGACCTCATAGAGGCCGGAGAAGACGTAGATGGTCAGAAGACCGAGCCATATTCCGAGGATGAGGATGACCAGGAACGCGCTCCGCGTGAGGATGGACTCGTCCGGATCCCGCGGCCGCCTCTGCATGACGTCCTGCTCGGCGGGTTCGAGGCCGAGCGCAAGCGCGGTCAGCCCGTCAGTGATCAGGTTGATCCAGAGGATCTGGACGGGGATGAGGATCAGCGGGAGGCCCATCAGGAGCCCGCCGACGATCGCGACGAGTTCCCCGACGTTCGAGGAGAGGAGGTAGCGGGTGAACCGGGCGATGTTGTCGTATTCCCGCCTCCCCTCTTCGACACCGGCGACGATGCTTGCGAAGTTATCGTCCACGAGCACCATGTCGCTCGACTCCTTCGCCACGTCCGTCCCCTTTATGCCCATGGCTATACCGATGCTCGCCTTCTTCAACGCCGGAGCATCGTTGACACCGTCGCCGGTCATGGCGATGACCGCCTTCTCCCGGGAGAGGATATCGATCACCCGGAGTTTGTGCTCCGCCGTGACCCGGGAGAGGACCTTCGTCGCCCTGAGACGGCGCTCGAGTTCCTCGTCGCCCATCGTTTCGAGGTCGGCCCCGGTCAGTGCTCCCTCACTTGAGAGGCCCAGTTCCTGCGCGATGGCGTAGGCGGTCAGCGGGTTGTCCCCCGTGATCATGATCACGTCGATACCGGCGCTCCGACAAAGCCGGATCGCCTCCGCCGCTTCGGGGCGTGGCGGGTCGAGGATCCCGGCAAACCCGAGGAAGATCAGGTCCTCCTCCACGGTCTCCGCTGTCCACCCGATGCTGGCAGGGAGCCACTCGATTCCGGCAGGGAGCGGGCGGTATGCCGCCCCGAGCACCCGGAGCCCCCGTGACGCGTACTCGCTGAGCTCCCGCCGGAGGGTGTCGCGGAGGTCTTCAGTGATCGGCACGACCGACCCGTCCAGGAACAGCCGGGATGAGCGGGAAAGGAGCACTTCCGGCGCTCCCTTGACGTAGGCGACGTCGCCGTCATTCTCCCGGAAGATGATTGTCATCCGCTTCCGGGTGGAGTTGAACGAGAACTCCCTCACCGCCTCCGGAGCACCCTCACGGGAGAGGCCGGCTTTGGCCGCCGCGACAACGAGCGCCCCCTCGGTCGGCGTGCCGAAGATTCGCCACCCATCCTCATCATCGCTGGCGAGAGTTGCATGGTTGCAGAGGAGCACTGCACGCAGGAACTGCCGGAGCCCCGGGTCCTCCAGGGGATTGACGGCGCTCCCATCGCGGAGGAACTCACCCTCCGGGGCGTATCCGGTCCCGGTCACCGCCACCTCGCTCCCCGGCGTTCTCACCCGGACGACTGCCATCTCGTTCCGGGTGAGCGTCCCCGTCTTGTCCGTGCAGATGACGGAGACCGCACCGAGGGTCTCCGATGCCGGGAGACGGCGGATCAGGCAGTTTCGCCGCATCATGTTCTTGATGCCGATGGCGAGCGTGAGCGTCACGACCGCCGGGAGGCCCTCCGGGATCACCGCCACCGCGAGCGAGACGCCGATGAGGAACATCTCCAGGAATTCCCGCTGCTGCAAGAGACCGACGGCAACCGCGAGCGCCGCGATGCCGATGGCGATCAACCCGATGTCGCGGCCGAGGATATCCATCTGCCGGGAGAGCGGCGTCGCTTCGGCCCTGACCCGCTGAGAGAGGCCGGCGATCAGGCCGAACTCCGTCTTCATACCGGTGGAGACGACCACGCCCCGTCCCCGCCCGTTGACGACCGTCGTGCCCGCAAACACCATATTGCTCCGTTCGGCAAGGCTGGTCCCGGGAGGGAGCGGCCCCGGCGCCTTATCGACGGGCGACGACTCGCCCGTCAGCGGCGCCTCGTCCACCTGGAGCGACGTTGCCTCGACGATCGAGATGTCGGCGGGTACCCGCTCCCCCATCTCGAGGACGACGAGATCCCCGGGCACGATCCCGGATGCGTCGACCTCCTGCTGTTTCCCGTCGCGGATGACCACGGCCCGCTGGACGAGCATCTGCCGCAACGCCTCGATCGCCTCCCCGGCCTGCCACTCCTGGGAGAATCCGAGGAGCGCGTTCAGGACGACGATGATGAGGATTGCGGCGGCGTCCTGAGGTTCGCCGACAAAGAACGAGACCACCGCGGCGATGATCAGGATGACGATCAGGATGCTCGCAAACTGCCGCAGAAAAACCTGGAGGCGCGTCTCCCGGGCCTCCTCCCGGAGGACGTTCTCCCCGTAGCGCTGCAGCCGTTCCTCCGCATCTTTCGCGGAGAGGCCTGCCGTGCCGGTGCCGAGCTCCCGCCGGACCTCCTCAGGGGAGAGGGTATGCCACTCGGGCAGCGACCTCCCTTCTGCGGGGGGAACCCCTCCCGGGTCCTGATTCGGCACGACCATACCTCTCCGGTTTTGCGCCGCGCTATAAATATGTATAGAGATCGCTTCGACGCCGACAGAAAAGCCGCAACGGCGGCCGGATAGTCTGGAGCCCGCCGCCCCTCCGGTAGCATTATATCTCCCGGAGGACTCAAGGGTGGCCGGGCCGGAGACCCGGCCCGTGTGGAGGAATGGCAATGAGCAGAATAGCAGTCCTGATAACGGATATGTTCGAAGATGTCGAGTACACAAAGCCTGCGGAGGCGTTTCGGAAGGGCGGCCACGATCTCGTCCACGTCGGCCTCTCCGCGGGAGAGACCGTCCATGGAAAGAAGGGGCTGGCAGAGGTCACCATCGACCGGGCCGCCTCCGGCGTCTCGACGGACGACTTCGATGCGCTCTTCATACCAGGCGGCTACTCGCCCGACAAACTCCGGGCCCACGATGCGCCCGTGGAGTTCGTGCGTGAGTTCGTCGAGAGCGGCAAACCGGTCCTCGCCATATGCCATGCGCCCCAGCTCCTGATCACCGCGCAGGTGCTCGAAGGCCGGAAGATCACCGGCTGGAAATCTGTCGCCCAGGACATCAAAAACGCCGGTGCGGAGTACGTCGATCGGGAGGTGGTGATCGACGGCAACCTGGTCTCGAGCAGGAACCCGGACGACATCCCTGCGTTCATCGAGGCGTCGCTCAAAATACTCGAGGAGGCCGGCGGAGAGAAGGCGACGGTCGCGGCTGCAGGGCGGCGGTGAGACGGCGTGCCGGGTCTCCGGCCGTTTCCCGCCCCCGCACATGCTTTTATCTGCACAGCCCGTACCTCATTCATCAGGAATGAGACTCACAGAACCAGTATGGGGCAGACTTGCGGTCGTTGGCCTGATCACGGCGCTCTCTGTTTTCCTGGGCCTCGCCGTTCACGCCCTCTTCGACACCGATATCGCGTATACGCACTTCTTCTACCTGGTGCTCATTCCGGCTGCGTTCTGGTACCAAAAACGCGCCCTATACGTGGGGCTTCTGCTCGCGGCGCTCCACGTCGTCGTCGAATATGTCATCTCCGGGTCCGTGGGCACGGATACTCTCGTGCGTGCGGGGATGTTCATAGTCGTCTCATACCTCCTCGGGTACCTCTTCGAACTCTCAGGCAGGCGTGCCAACGGCCTGCACCTCCACATCGGTGAGCCCGGTCCCGGCGCACCCGCGTGCGACCGGGATACGAGGAGGCTGATCACCCGGTTAACGAGCCGGGACCCGGATACCCGCTACGAAGCGGCCGGATGCCTCGGTGACGCCGGCGAGCCCGCTGCGGTCGGGCCGCTCGCCGCCCTCCTTCGTGACCCGGAGAGCGGCGTCCGCTGGAAGGCGACGGAAGCGCTCGGGAAACTGGGTTCCCCGGCCGTCGGGCCGCTCATAGAGAGCCTGCAGAGCGAAAACGTGGATGTCAGGTGGATGGCCGCGATCGCTCTCGGCGACATCGGCGACCCCGGGGCGGTCCCGGCACTGGTGGAGGCGCTCAACGACGAGGATACCTATGTCCGGAGCAGGGCGGCCCTCGCGCTTGCGGCTATCGGCGAACCCGCACGTGAAGACCTCATGTCCAGCCTCCGCGCTGGGAACAGCCGGGTCCGGGTGGGTGTGGCGCTGGCGCTCGGAAGGCTTGGGGGTGAGAACTCCGTTGTAGCCCTCATCGATGCCCTCCGTGACCCCAATGAGGAGGTGCAGCAGCGGGCGGCGAGTGCGCTCGGGGATATCAGCGAGCCTGCCGTCCCCTCACTTCTCTCGGCGCTCCAGACGGACGATGAGGAACTCCGGCAGGGGGTGATCGCCGCCCTCGGCCAGATCGGAAGGCCTGCCGTCGCCTCGCTCGCTCTGGCGCTCGGTGCCGATGACTGGCGCGTCCGCAGAGGGGCCGCGGCGGCCCTTGGGGAGATCAACGATCCCGGGTCGGTCGATGCCCTGATCGAGGCGCTCGACGACGGGCGGGAGGAGGTTCGGCAGGCTGCCCGGGAGGCGCTCGGGGGCATCAGAAGACATAACACCAACGAAGGAGCACCTGAACTTCATGACTGACGACACCCGGATCGATGAACTGATTGCCGACCTCCGGCGAGGCCCTCTCGCAGTGCGCCGGGCGGCAACCGCCGAACTTGGGGCGAGCGGAGAAGCAGCGGTCGGGCCGATCATTGCCGCAATGCTCGACGGCGACAACGACATCCGGTGGTATGCCGCCCGGGCGCTGGTGCAGATCGGGGATGCGGCAGTTGCTCCTCTCCTCGCGGCGATGCGTGCCGGGGAGGATCGCGACTTCCGGCGATATGCCATGGCAACCCTGACCGGGATCGGGGAGGCGGCCGTTGAACCCCTCGTCGGCGTCATCGAGAGCGCTGACCCCGATCTCCAGCCGTTCGCCGCAATGGCTCTCTGCAAGATCGGTGAGCCGGCGGTCGAACCGCTTCTCCGCCTGATGCAGCACCCGGATCCGAAGACGCAGGAGCGCGCTGCGCTCCTCCTCTGTAAGATGGGGGAGCCGGGCGTCGGCCCCCTCACCGAGGCGCTGGAGGCGGGCAGGAGCGGGAAGAGGTGAACCCGGGGGCTTTTGCCCTGACCCGCTGCCAGTGAGCCGCGACTGCGATCGTGCTCTCCCATATGGGGCGCGATATGAGGGCAAAAAAGATTTCGAGACGGGAAGAAACCTCATTATGGGCCACGAACGACCTGCCGGGACCGGGGCTCTGCACCCGGGAACGAGTCTCTAAATGCGTGAAAGGCCCATACATCTTTCATGGAGGTCTCACCTGCTACTGCCCGGTACCTGGACAATCTGATGGCCGGGCTCGCTTCTGCCATGGAATTGGCCGCTGCCGCACGGGCCCGCGGGCTCGACCCGAGGACGGAGATCGAGATCCCGATAGCAAGCGACCTCGCCGACCGCGTGGAGGCGCTCCTCGGTTATCCGGGGATCGCGGCCCGGATCCGGGAACTTGAACAACAGATGTCCCGGGAAGAGGTGGCGCTCCGCATCGGCGACGATTTTGCGGCAAAGATGTTCGGTGAAACCACGACGGAGGAGATCCTCGACCACGCCATCCGGGGGGCGATGGCCCTCCTGACCGAGGGTGTTGTGGCCGCCCCGACAGAGGGGATCGCGAAGGTCAGCCTCGGGAAGAACGACGATGGGACCGATTACCTGAAAATCTACTACGCGGGCCCCATCCGGAGCGCCGGTGGGACGGCACAGGCGCTCTCGGTGCTGGTAGGGGACTACGTGCGGCAGGCGCTCGGGATCGGCCGCTATATTCCCCGCCCCGAAGAGGTAGAGCGCTACATCGAGGAGATCCGGCAGTATAACAACATCATGAGCCTGCAGTATCTCCCGAGCGAGAAGGAACTCCGGATGATCATCACCAACTGTCCGGTCTGCATCGACGGCGAGCCGACCGAGCAGCAGGAGGTGAGCGGCTACCGGAACCTGGAGCGGGTGGAGACGAACACCGTCCGGGGGGGGATGGCGCTCGTCGTCGCGGAGGGGCTGGCCCTGAAAGCCCCGAAGATTCTCAAGAACGTCAGAAAGATGAAGATGGCGGGCTGGGACTGGCTCGAGGAGATGATCAGCGGTGGCGCCGCAAAGAGCGGTGATGACGATGCCGGCGCCGCCATCAAACCGAAGGACAAGTACCTCCGGGACCTTATCGGTGGGCGGCCGGTCTTCTCCTACCCGATGCGTAAAGGAGGGTTCCGGCTCCGTCTCGGCCGGTCGCGGAACACCGGGTTTGCGGCCGCCGGCTTAAACCCCGCGACGATGCACATCCTCGGCGACTTTCTGGCGGTCGGGACACAGATGAAGATTGAGCGCCCGGGGAAGGCAGCGGGGATTGTGCCGGTAGACTCTATCCAGGGGCCTACGGTCAAACTCCGGAGCGGGGAGGTCCGCCGGGTGGACGACGCAGCGGAGGCCAGGCATATCGCCGGCCAGGTCGACGAGATCCTGGACGCCGGTGAGATCCTGATCAGCTTCGGTGAGTTCATGGAGAACAACCACCCGCTGATGCCCCCGTGTTACTGCGAGGAGTGGTGGCTGCTCGAGGGGGGTACGCGGCACCCGGAGAGCGAACTTGCGGCTATCGAGTTCGCGCTTGACGGAGCCCCCCTCCACCCCGACTACACCTACCTCTGGGACGACGTCACCCCGGCGGATATCGCCCACCTCGCGGACCAGGTCAGCGCTGAGGGGAGGGTCGAGAACGGTGTGCTGATGCTGCCGGATACCCCGGAGGTGAAGGCGATCCTCGAAGAACTCCTGGTGCCTCACCGCCTTTCCAGGGACCGGATAGCGGTCTCTGAGTATCTGGCACTCCTCGCCTGCCTCGGCCTGACGTTGCAGCTCGAAAAGCGGCCGGCGTGGCAGGATGCCCCCCTTGAGAATTCCCTCGACCTTGTGATGCACCTCTCGGGCTTTGTGGTCCGCTCAAGGGCAGGCACCCGGGTCGGGGGCCGGATGGGGAGGCCGGGAAAGTCAAAGCAGCGGGAGATGAAGCCGCCGCCCCACTCGCTCTTCCCTATCGGGGACGAGGGTGGTTCACGCCGGTCGTTCCAGGCGGCCTGCTCCTCCCGGCCCCGGTCCAACACGGACGGCGGCATAATCGAGGCGGAGGTCGGCGAGCGGCGCTGCCCTGCCTGCGGAACTTTCACCTACAAGAACCTCTGCGGGTGTGGTGCCCATACACTGCCGGTTCTCCGGTGCCCGAAGTGCGGGCAGGAGATCGGGAAAGACCAGTGCCCCCGGTGCAACGTGGCGACGGTCTGCCTCCAGAAGGTCTCCATCAACGTTAAGACCGAGTATGCGGCGGCACTGGAAAATCTCGGGGTGCGTGACTCGGCCATCACGCTCCTCAAGGGCGTGAAGGGACTGATATCCCGAGAACGGCCGGTGGAGCCGATCGAGAAGGGGATCCTCCGGGCACTGCAGAACCTTTATGTCTTTAAAGACGGGACCGTCCGCTACGATATGATCGACCTTCCCCTGACCCACTTCCGGCCGGACGAGGTCGGCGTCCCCATCGAGAGGCTCCTGGAACTTGGCTACACTCACGACATCTACGGCCGGGACCTCACCTCGGCCGACCAGGTGCTGGAACTCCGCCACCAGGACATCCTGGTCTCAGAGGACTGCGGCGAGTGGCTGGTCCGGGTGGCGAAGTTCATCGACGACCTCCTGGTGAGATTCTACGGGCTTGAACCGTTCTACCGGGCGGAGAGACCGCTCGACCTTGTGGGCCAACTCCTGATGGGGCTTGCGCCGCACACCAGTGCCGGGGTCCTCGTCCGGCTTATCGGGTTCTCGAAGGCCGCGGTCGGTTACGGCCACCCATTTTTCCACGCGGCGAAACGAAGGAACTGTTTTGCGGGCGACACGGAGATCACTGTCTTTTCTGGCCGGCAGTGGATGACGATGCCGATCCGGCAGTTTGTAGTGGAGAACTTCGACGTCGCAAAACCCGGACTTGACCATATGGGGACGTTCTACTCCGACCCCCGGCAGCCGTTCTCCGTCCGGAGCATCGATTCCCACGGGAAGGTCAGTATGAAGAGAGTCACCTCCGTCTCAGTCCACCGCGCCCCGGCCCACCTCATCCGGTTCGCGACGAGACGGGGAAAGATCCTCACGGTCACCCCCGACCACGCGATGCTGGTCTGGGACACTGATTACCTGAAAAAGATCAGGGCCCTTGAGGTGAAGGTCGGCGACCGTGTTCCGGCAGAGGAGGGAGGGCTCGTCATCAGTGACGAGGTCGTCGCCCGGGAGACCGTCCAGGCGCTCGATGACCGGGTCTACTGCCTGACGGTCGCCGAAAACCATACCCTTGTCGCAAACGGCATCTTCTGCGGGCAGTGCGACGGCGACGAGGACTGCGTGATGCTCCTCCTCGACGGGCTGATCAACTTCTCCCGGTCCTACCTACCCGAGACACGGGGCGGGACGATGGACGCACCGCTGGTCCTGACGACCCGGATAGACCCGGCGGAGGTCGACAAGGAGAGCCTCAACGTCGACGTCTGCGACCACTACCCCATCGAGGTCTACAACGGCTGCCTCGCCTACGCCCACCCAAAGGACCTCGACAAGTTTGTTGACCGGGTGGAGCGGCGACTCGGGACCCCGGCCCAGGTTGAGGGGTTCTTCTTCACCCACCCGACCACAAACATCTCTGCAGGGCCGCTCGAGTCCACCTACACGAAGCTCGGGACGATGCTTGAGAAACTCGAGGCGGAGCTCGACCTCGCCAAAAAGATCCGGGCGGTGGATGCCGACGATGTTGCGGAACGAGTCTTAAAAACCCACTTCATCCGGGATCTCCAGGGCAACCTGAATGCCTTCTCGAAGCAGAAGGTGCGGTGCATGAAGTGCAACGCGAAGTACCGGCGGATGCCGCTTGCCGGGAAGTGTACCCGGTGCGGCGGGAACGTCATCCCCACGGTCCACGAGGGCTCGGTGAAGAAGTACCTGGATATGTCGCGCAACATATGCGAGACCTATGCAATCTCGGAGTACACGAAGCAGCGGATGGATGTGCTCTGCATGCAGATCGAGTCGACCTTCGGCCAGCCCCCGGAGCGGCAGCTCGGGCTCGCGGACTTCATGTGAGGGCGCGGGGATGGCGACGCTCCCGGCTTCGGAGGTTCTTGCGGTCCTCAAAGGACGCGCCTCCCCTGACGCCCCGGCGGGGCGTGCCATCCTCCCGGCCTTTTCTCAGCGGCCGGTTGTCGGGCGGGTGGCGGTCCCGGGCGGGGTCCTCGCCTTCCGGGTGACGACGCCCGAGTCCCGGCCGGACCGGGCCATTCTCTTCTTCCATGGCGGGGGGTTTATCGCCGGCTCGACGGCCGACCACCTCGACCTCTGCGCCCGGCTTAGCGGCGCCGCGCGGGCCGAGGTCTTCTCGGTCGACTACCGGCTCGCGCCGGAGCACCCTTTCCCGGCGGCGGTGGAGGACTGCCTCGCCGCCTACCGGCACCTGCTCGCGGAGGGATACGCTCCGGCGCGGGTCGTGCCGATCGGCATCTCCGCCGGGGGGTCGCTCGTCCTCTCTATGCTCCTTGCGGGCCTCGACGAGGGGCTCCCGATGCCGGCGGCGGCGGTCGCTCTCTCCCCGGCGGTCGATATGCTCTTCCTCGGGGAGTCGGTGATCTTCAACCGGGAGACCGACTGGCTCACGCCGGAGTACCTCGCAGGGATGCGGGAGGACTACCTCGCCGGCCACGACCCCGTTGACCCGCTGGCCTCGCCGCTCTACGCGGACCTCTCCGGTCTGCCGCCGCTCCTTGTGCAGGCAGGGAGCGGGGAGGTGCTGTTCGACGGGATCGCGGCGTTCGCGAGCACGGCGGAACTCCAGGGGGTTTCCGTCACGTTCGACTGCGCGGAAGGAATGTTTCACTGCTGGCAGGCGTTTGCGGCGGTCCTCCCCGAGGGCGCGGCGGCGATCGAGCGGGTCGGGGCGTTCGTCCGGCGGCAGGTGCCGGACGGGGCGGGGGGGTAGGCGCCATCAAGCTCATTACTTTGCACGTTCAATAGGTACAGGCGCGAGGGTAGCCAAGCGGTCAAAGGCGGTCGACTCAAGATCGACTCTCGAAGGAGTTCGCGGGTTCGAATCCCTCTCCTCGCATTACTGTTTTGGGTAATATGTATTGGAAAAAATTTGATACCCCACCATTGTTGAGATTCTACTAATTCTTGAGAGATCTCCTGTCAGCGCCACCTCTCATCATCGTACGCGGTTGAGTTGAGTTGGACAGTTCTGGGATCTATTCTAAAGGGGAAGCGGATGCCTCTAGGACGCGATTGGTGGGGAGTCATGCTGTTCTGATGCTGGATTCTAAGCTATGTGGGCCATGTGAAGTTGAAGGGAGCCATGCGGGAGCTGAATGTAGGAGGAGGCGCAGGCCGTAACCGCGAAGTCCGCGTCTCCGCGAGCTGCACCGACTGCGGAATCGCTGCCATAACCCCTATATAGTCTCGTGGACAATCCTTCACTGGAGGGATCGCTTGTCGGAAACTCGTCTCCGTTATACGGTTCTTATGGAACAAAATGAGGATGGGGGGTATACCGTGACGGTACCGTCCCTTCCGGGATGTGTCAGCGAGGGGTCTACCTGGGACGAAGCGCTGGCGCATATCGAGGAGGCGATCGCAGGATACGTCGAGGTGGCCAGGAAACTCGGCAAACCAATTCCGGTTGAGGTCTCCGTTCCCGTGAACACAAGCAACGCGGGGACATGAAACTTCCGAGGATCACCGGTGCGAAGATGGTCGGTGCTCTCAGGAAAGCCGGGTTTGAGGAGGTCGGCACCCGGGGGAGCCACCACTACCTTTATCACGCGCAACGCGATGTCATCGTGACAGTTCCCGTGCACTCGGACTACCAGCGGGTCATGAGATAGGGTGATCGAAGTGCTGCATGAGCGGGGCAGACTATCTCCCCCGCACTGCAGAGATTGCACCGACCGGGATGACCTGCACCGGGAGGATTTCTGGCGACCCAGCACACCGGGCGTGACGCCTTCGCCGGCCACTTCGCCACCGCGAAGGCGATGGAGCCGGCGGAGTTGACCGGGGCAGTCGTTTACACCTTTGCACCAGGTTTGCACCGGAATTTCGGGAAAAGTGCAAACGAATATCCCGGCCGTAACGGCCATAATTGTTCTATTGGAGGTATATGTACAGAGATATGTACAGATCAGGTTACTCATTTGCACCATTTACCGGGAACGGAGAGCATGCCTGCAGGGGCGAGCGACCTCTCATCTGGTCTCTGTGAAATCCGCACTGGTGCAAACATGCCGGGTATTCCTGAGGATATTCGACGGATCGGCGAACCGGCTGCATATGGCGGTTTTTCGTGGTGCAAATTCAGGTGCAAACGGGTGCAAAGGTGTAAACATAGAGGCCGCCAGGGGGGCAGGGTGACCGGGGGCAGCGTTGGCAGCATCTGGCAGCATATGTACAGCAGTTGCTGCCAATGAACGCAACCAGATTCTGACCCGGATTTACGCTTCCGCCCGGATACACAGAATCTGCCGGATCATTGGCAACAATGCGGAAAACACAGGCACTCCGGTTCCTGGAGGGGGTCAACCGCCCATGCTCTCCGTTCTCCTACTCTGCTGTACATAGGTACATGCACAGATCCTCTACCCACATACCGGACAGTTTTCCCGAAATCCACCCCATTCCGCACGATCTCCTGTTGGCAGCAACTGCTGTACATATGCTGCCATCGTGCTGCCACTGCTGCCATCGTCAGGATCGCTGTCCGGCCCCATCCGCAGCGGCGCCGTAGAGGCCGATCGCGAGGCATTTCCCCTTGAGTCCAGGGCCGACCCTCCCCGAGGGTCTGTTCGGGGCCAGATCCCCCAACTACTAATTTAGTGGAAATTAGTAGTGCGTTAGCAGTTCACTGTAGCGATGCCCGGGGAGGCGCAGCGGGATCCCGGCCACCCGGCATGCCGGGAAAACGGACTTTCGGGGGCGACGTCGTGCGGTCCGATGACTCCGCGCAACCTGTGCAAGCACCTCCTGCACAAATGCCCGACCCTGTTATGCACTGCTGAACGATCGTAGAGTCGGGCAATTTGTGCAACGGGTTGCTGCACAAATACCACATCAAGGTACGCCCATGCAAATAATGAGCCTCCCGGGACATCATTATGTACTCTTGCTGACATATACTCAACAAGTGATGAGAAAGAATCAACATTCGTTGAACAATATTCAACAATATGAGAACCCCAACCGGCAGCTCCCGGATAGAGAGACGCAGGAACCCGCGGTAGAAGGGAACATCCCGCCCGTATATCTTCATCCCTGGGACTTCCTGGATGCGTATGGATCGCTCTTACGGAGATCGTCGTTGATCCTCCTCGTCCTGCTCGGGAGGGACTACACGAGGAAGTTCCACGTCCGGGAGCTCTCCCGGGTAATACATCGCGATGTCTCGCTCGTCAGCAAAAACCTCAAAGACCTCGAGACGATAGATCTGGTCACCCGCGAAGATGTGGGAAACCTCGCCTTTTACCAGGCAAATATGGAGAGTGTCCTCCTGCGGCAGATGAAGGTCTGGTTCACGCTCCTTGAGCTGCAGCCCCTCATCCGGGACCTGCGGGGTATGACGACGAACGTTATCCTCTACGGAAGTTGTGCGCGAGGAGAGGATACGCCCGCGAGCGATATCGACCTCTACATCGAGACCCTCGACAAAGAGCCTATCCAGGAGATTTTACATATGCACCAGAACACCCTTGCGCGAGAACTCTCCCCGATCATCAACACGCCGGATGAAACCTACCAATTAAAGACCAGGGATGCCGCATTCTTCGATAATATCCAGCAGGGTATTGTTCTTATCGGGTGAGGGATGTCATACAAATTCCAGGATTGTTTGAGCCGTCGAGGTGTGGTCAAACGGCCCGCGAGCAGGGCGACGGTCGAGAGGGAGCTCACTGAAGCAAAGGGAGATCTCGACTCGGCGAAGAAATCGCTTCTCGAATCCGACTTCAAGTGGAACATCATCAAGGCATACTATTGCATCGATTCCCAATTATCGGACTTATTTAGTACTCGTCTCCCCTCCCGATGGGGCTGGTGCCGGATCCGGATCTTCCCCGGGCTCTTCCCCTGCGGTGGACCGTGGTGGCTATCGCCATGGGGGGAGAGGCTGACGGGGAGGGGGCAGGCCCCCATATGCGCTAACTTTAGCCATAAGGATTCGAGCGGATAATGCCTTATTCCGTAAAATGGGGTCGATTTGGTGGGATATTGGCCATACGACTCCGGTGGTGTGCGACAATAATCTTCCTACCCTGAAAACGATATCGATAACGGAAATCTCATTGGAAAAGGACTGCCTTAGAGCATAGGTGAGAACCAGCCGATTGCCGGGTACTTGACGGTATCAACGAGAATTCATTACACCCATCTGGTAAGTTAACGCCTATGGGGCAGGCCCCCTCCCCTGTCTCCACTCTCCAGGTATGCCGGTAAACCCCACCCCGCCCGGCCTCCGGCCTCCTCCCCCGCCCCCAGGGCGGGGGCAGTCATGGCGATAGCCGGGAGGAAGCCGTGCCCGGGCGCACCCCGGAGTATGACCTCCTGGAGCAGGTGTACGAGATCCGATGGTGCTCTCTGGTTGTACTACATATTGGGAATCGATGCACTATTCTATGTTCCATGCCTGCAAATCGCTGCTCTTCAGTGCCGGTTACGTCGAGAAGAGCCATGAGTGCCTTATAGCCGCCATCGAAGAGTTGTTCACCGATAGAGGAATCCTGCCTCCTGCAATCGTCTCCGACCTCCGGAGAGCGAAGACTGCACGAGAGGCAGCCGACTATGGTCTGACGTACGGTGAAGCCTCTGCAAATGGAACCGTGCAGGATGCGGAGCAGATCTTCGATATAATCTCCGGCTATCTTGTAAAACAGGGGTTCGGGGCGCCTTCCCCGTAATCGCAGGGAGAGATGCTCGATGGAGGGTAATAATAATCCGCTTAAGCATTGAGCATTTGGCCACTCTCAAGATGCGAGCATGTTGCGGCTTGCACGGGTACACCCGCTGTATTAACCTTAAAAGAAAATCAAAAACAGTTGAAAATCCCGGGCGGCTCACTTGATCTTTTTCTCGAGCTTCTTGAGCTTCTTCTTGGCGGCCTGGCTACCCGCAGCCGCCTGCTGCGCGAGTTCTTCTGCCTTGGCTTTCTTTGCCCTGTTTAACTTCTCCATTTGTTTCTTAGTCGTTGGCATACAGTTACCTCGCTACGTCTTTGACTGGTTCTATTCATCGTTTTTCCTTCATATAAATATCCCTGAACTGGCTGTATTCTCGAAATATCCTGACACCGTCTCATTGACAGCAGATGCTGTCATTGTACTGTCATCGTCGGGATCGCCATCCGGAATACCTCCCTTCCCGGGGAGCAACCTCCATACCCCATTGCCGCCCATAGTTCTCTATGGTTACCACGATCCAGCTCCGGCCGGAGACCAAGGCCCGCCTGGATGCCGTGAAGGTCCACCCGCGGGAGACCTACGACGAGGCGTTAAATCGCCTCCTGGATATGGCATACGATCCGGAACCCCTGAGCGAGGAGACGCTGCAGAAGATCGAGGAAGCCGTCGCCGATATCCGCGCCGGTCGGTGCCGTCCATTTGATGAGGTCGTCCGGGAACAGGACCTCGAATGACCAGGCGGCTCGTCGTCACCCCCTCCATGGAGCGCCTCGCCGGAATCCCCGCCGACGATGCCCGCTCCCTCGCTCTGCGTTGAGGGTCGTGCCCCCCTTTCCGGGCTGTCGCGGCTCCCCTGCGCCATGACCGGCATCGACGTGCCGGTGGCCGGAACCCGGCGGCCTGCCAACGCCCGGGCGGATCTCCGGCAGGTATTATACTATTGCGGTGAAGAATACCGGATGATGAGCATGCCAGTGCGCCAACCGCCCGGTGCTTGGGGAGGGGGGCACCATAGCCGGTAGGTGCTGTCAGTGCGGCAGCTGCTGCACCCATATGCGGGACGTCCACAGGGTTATCGAAGAGCGTGGCGACTACACGTTTGTCGTCCACAACCACTATACCGGGGATGCCGAAGAGGTGCGGGTCGATCCGAACAGGATAGCCCTCTTCGAGGACAGGAGCAGCATCGAGGGGCTGCCGAACGCCTGCCCCTTTCTGAGGTTTGACGGGGAGACGGGGAAGGCGTGGTGCACGGTTCACCTGACACGCCCCGACCTCTGCCGCGAATACTGCTGCCGCCTGCTCATCCTCGATTCACAGGGGAAGTTAGCCGGACGTGTGACGTATCAGACAGCGCTCATTCCGGACACCGACGAGCTCGGCCAGCTCTGGGAACGGGTGCAACCGACGCTGGACGGGCTCTGCGGCATGGAATGGGATGACGCCTTCATCACTATTCTCACGGCAGCCGGATACCGTGTCCGCCGGTAGTATGCCCGGGAGACTCCAGAAAGAGGGGCGGTATCCCCATTCTTCCCCGGCCCCTTGAACGTCAGGACGTTGTACCCGCGTTCGATCCCTTCCATCGCATACGGATGGAGTTCCTCCTGGCAGCCGTCAAAGCCGGTCTGGACGATGAGCAGCGGCCGGGACTTGCCGGAGTTGTCGGCCCTATAGAGGTAACCCGGCAGCGTGGTATTCTCGTACGGGACGATGCCGAGCGAGAGTGCATCGCGGCACTGTTTATCGTCCCGTTCGTGGCAAGCCCCGCACGACAATGGGTGCAGCGGAGCATGAAGAGGTCTGCCGTGTGGGGACCACCCCCGTCCCGCCCTGGACTCCCCGAATCGTAACCGATCGACCCCGGGGTTCAGCCCCGGAAACGATGCTCAGAGCGTTTATCTTCAAAAAGAATAGAGATTGTTGCCCGGATCACCATGGCGCATTCACCAGATGACCGGCCTCTCCTCGACCTCCCGATACAGGGCGTCACCGGGCCCGATCTCCGGGAAAGCCTCGTAGAACTCAGGAATATTGAACAGGGCGCCGTTCACCCGGAACCTCTCCGGGGCATGGGGATCAGCCAACACTAGGTTCCGGAGCGAATCCTCCCGGTCGTTCACCCTTCCAGAGGTGCGGGGCCGCCAAGAAGAACCGCCGGTCTGCAACAGGATCGGTGGACCGGTTCTCCGCCTTCTTTCACGCGCGATAGGCGAGCGTCAGGCCCCCGAAGTCGGCGATGTTCTCACCGAGGGTGAGGTTCCTGTTCACGTAGAAACCGGGGAGGGCCTCGAACTCGTTGTACTCAGCCACGAGCAGGGCAGTCTCAAGTAGGGAGTTTAGTCCCTCCAAGTACCCTGGCTGGTAGATATGCACCCGGTCGACCGGCCCGGAGCCCGGGATGGCGGAGAGGGTTTCCCATCCGATTGCGGGATACTCTTCCTCCAGTTCGGCAAGCGTGTAGATGTTGGTGGTCTTTATGGGGTCACGGTTCTCCTCCGAACAGAGGTGGGCCGCGGCAAGGGTCTTTTCCATCGTATAGATGGTCTCCGCATCGGCGCGAGCCTGCTCGGCCGGCTCCCCTGCGAGCACCAGCACCCGGGCTATATGATCCCGGTAGGCATCCTGGATCTCCACGCTTTTCGTGTCGTTTCGGAGGTAATAATCACGGTCAGGCAGTCCGAGCCCGCCCTGGTAGAGGCCCGGGATCATCTCTTCGCTGTTCTTGGGGTCGACCTCCGCCCAGTAATAGTACACCGGGCCGAACCCCTGTTCCAGGAGAATGATCGTCGCGTCGGCGAGACCGCTGCGTGAATCGATCGCGTCGATCTTCGCGAGGAGAGCGGAGAGCCCACCGAGTCCTTCACGGTCGATCGTCTCGGTATCCATCCCCGACCGGTGAAACCGTCCAAGGAGGGTGATGTTACGGGTCCGCACCCTCCGGCGGGGCGTCCGCCGCCTTCTCGAGGAGGGTGTGGAGGTTGTCGTCTACCCTATCCCGCATTTCCGTGAACGTCGCGTAATACTGCTTATCGGCAGGAATGGGGTGCTCTGCAATCCATGCATCGTTCACGTAGGCATAGAAGTCGTCGCCCGGCCGGACGGACTCGTTGAGGACGAATCCGCTCTCCGGCGCTGCGATACGTTGCCTGGAATCTCTGTCCCGGCTGGGCCGGAACACCCGGCCGATACGAGACAGGCGAGCAGGAGAAGAGTGAATAGAACGTGCTTCACAAAGAGCGTGTCTCTTTTTCGGGAATAAGGGTTTTGATCTGCTGTAATCCAATCTCCGGGGCTGTGGAATGGGCAACGCCCGATACAGGGTAAGCCCGCGCGCCGGTACGCCCCCTCTCCGTCACGGCCACCCCGAGGATGGCCCCGTCCGTGTCCTTCAACGCAAAAAGAGAAAGAATGTTATGCTGCATTATCCCGGTTCAGGGTCAGGGTCCCTGCTATCGTTGCCGTACTGTCGCCCGGGTTCGTCCAGGCGATGAACAGGCTGCCCGGTTCGACCAGGGATCCCATCGCCCATTCTCCCTGCTGGTCGACGAACATTATGGTCTCTCCATCAGGAACGAATATACCTACAAACGTCTGGTTCTTTACAGTCCCATCCGGCAGGGAGAACGTCTTGGACCCGCTGATGACCCGGCCATCCTGCGAGTTGACCACCCACGTGTTCTCACCAGTGGGCGTCTTCTCGACCGTATCGTTCAGGAAGTATACGAACCCGCCATCCGCTCTCCAGATCCCAATCATTTCAGGGTAATCAGCCGGCGCCGCCGGAGTTGCTGGTAGAGGCAGGTCAGCGGGTCCCGTGTAGACTCCGGAGCCCAGCCACCAGTCTTCGTCTACCTGCATCCCATACGCCAGTTTCGATTCGAGCGTTCCGTTGTGCGCGGGGTTGATGTATACAATCCGGTGGAAACCGTCCCCGTTCCTGACCGCATCGCTCATTTCCGCAAGGAAAATTCCCACATCTGCCTCTGTCTCATTCAGGCGGTTCACACCGACCTTCTCCGGGTTGACCGGGTGGGCGAGGGTGGTGCCGTAGAAATCGTAGGCGTAGATATAGAGTTCACCCCTGACAAACGAACCGTTCGGGTTGTTGAACTCAGCGAGGGCATTCTCCTTGCCGTTTTCTTTCACGTAGGCAACCGCGCTCTCAACGAAGGCGACGAGCGTCTCGTTCGAGGTGTACTGCGTCTGTTGTACGGTGTCGTTACTTCCCGGCGTCGACATGGTCATACCGGGCTCGCTCTGCATGCAACCGGCCGAGATAAGAGCGAGGCCGAGAACAAGCACGATTGAGAATGAAATGGAGGGAAATTTCATTTTTCCAGGTAGGTTTTGCCCGCGGATAATGTTTACCGACAATGTAACCCCCGGTGGCCCAAGGGGCTGCAGTCTGGCAGGGGATGATCGTTTGGGAGCCTACCCGCGGCGCTGGTCCATGAGGAGGAAATCCTGGCGGTGAGCCCGTGTTTCTACCTCCCTCCCGCCCCGCTCTCTGCCCGCTCCGTCAACCACGAGTAAAACTTTCGGTGCCAGAACGGCACGTCCGTCTGCCGGGCAAGCGACTGCCAGGCCGCCCACACGAGCCGCTCGGAGATGCTCTGCCACTCGGCCGCCCGCCGGGCCATATCATCCGCAGGCTGCCCGATAGCGTGCAGGATCTCGTGCCAGATGCGGAGGACGAGCGCCTCATCATCCGTGTCCTCGCGCGTGACCCGGATGCTCGCCCGCATATCCATCCCGCCCCCGAGCGCCCTCGCGGGTATCGCGTCGTCAAAGACGTAGACGGTCTTTGCCGGGACCGGGAAGGGGAACCCCTTCCACATCGGGTCCTTCTGGTCAAAGTAGCGGACTTCCGGCGTCCCGGTCCGGACGGTGAACCGGAAGAACGGCGGGATGAGCCCAAGGTGCGGCTCAAGCCTCTGCCGCAGCGCTTCGGTCTTGAAGAAGAGGTCGAAGTGAGGCATCGGGGTCGCATGGATGGTAGGCGGTGATAAATTTTCAGATCGTGGGTCAAAGGCCGGCACCCATCGCGACCGTCCTGTGTCCGGGGAGAAGGGGGATAGCCCCGGCAGACCTCCGCTCTCAGGCGCGGGAGGCTACCGGCCGGAAAGGTTCCTTCCCGGCTCCGATCCACCAGGTCTCGTCCGCCATCACACTATGTAGCCGAGCCTCTGCGCGGGCCGTATATCGTTGCCGGAGACGGGCGGCGTGATCAAGGGCCTGCTGTCGGGGTTGACCCCGGAGGTACGCCGTGCGCCCTCGTACTCCCGCGGGACGTCTCCCGGCGATAGATCCGGGACGTTTACCCCCGATCGCCGCTCCCTGGAGGCGTTTCCAGGAGTGCCGCCTCCTGCTCGCCTATCCAGGCCCGGGTCCAGATGCGGATGTCGTGGATGGTGGCGGTTCCCTGCCGAGCACGCATCGCCCGGAGATGATCCTCAAGTTCGTCGGCCATCGCAAAGATCAACGCCTCAGACGCTTCCTGCGATAACGATCCTGCCGCCCGCAGGCTGGCGGCGCCCAGGTCGAGAAAGTGCTGCAGCTCGCCCGTCGCCTCCAGGATCCTGGTGAGATCGAGTCTGACAGTGGACTCCATGAAGATGGGATTGACGCATGCAGTACATAACTACATCTATTTAAACCTGAGCCGTATCGCGGTGCCTCTACCCGAAAAGGCTCATAATATAGCCCGGTTTTCCCGGGAAGCGCATATCCGCGGCTCCCGGGGTGCCGGTCCGGCAGGGAGTCCGGGACCTCATGGTGCAAAACCATTTTAAGGACGCCCGGCACTCAGTGCACCCCCACTTCAGGAGGCGTGTCTCCTAAAGCGGGGGCGATGGAGGTGAAGAAGATGCAGGAACGTTCAGAGGTGGTTCTGGAGCGCAGGACACGGACGGTCGGGGAAGAGTGGTTCATGTCGGCAGACGACGTCCTGGGTAAGAAGGTGATCAACCCCCAGGGCGACGACCTTGGAGAGATCTCGGATATGCAGATCTCCTTCCCCGAGGGCCGGGTGAAGTACCTGGTGCTCAAGTACGGGGGCATGCTTGGCGTGGGGGCAAAGCGGTTTGCCATCCCCACCGAGGCCGTGATCTACCGGCCCGGGGACGACGCCTTTGTGGTGAACATCGACAGGCAGCGGCTGGACGACAGGTCGGGCTTTGACGAGGAGAACTGGCCCCGGGAAGCGGACTTTGACCTGATCCAATCGGCCCGAGCCATGACACCCCCGAGCAGGGAGGAGGCGGAGGCCGTGAAGCGGCAGGAGACCCCGCCGCCGGAGGTCATCACGACCGAGCGGGTCGAGACGCGGACCCGGCAGAAGTAATCCGGGACTTCTGGCCCGGGAACAATACTTTTTTCCGGCGGAGATCGCACCGGCTGCGGGAGGTGGTTGACCGCAAGGAAGATTACCCGGGAGTGATGAACAGGCCCTGTCGTGCGAGACATGACGGCACCCGCAGGCGATCCGGCTCCGCCGGGGGCCCGGGCCGGCGCCGCGCCCCGGAACCGGGGGGGACCCCCGAAGTTGTGGCAGGTCGCCCTCATCGCCATAATCGCCATTGTCTTCACGGTCGCCTACCTGGAGATCTACGGGCTGCTCAACCACCTCATCTGGTTCGAGGAGGGCGTCCTGAAACCACCCCGCTGGGCGATCCCGGTCGGCGTCATCGCGTTCTCGCTCCTCGTCGGCCTCTGCCGGAGATACCTCCGCGCACCGACTGTGATCCATGGCGGGTTCACGGAGTCGCTCAAGGGCGGGGGTGAGAAACCCGACTACCGGACCTTCCCCGGCGCCCTCCTCTCGTCGCTCTTCTCGCTCCTCTCCGGGGCAAGCGTCGGCCCCGAAGGGGTCATCACCGTCCTCATCGGCTACATATCGTCTTACACCCGGGATAGGCTGAAGATCGGCTCCCCGACCGCCGCACTCGGGTTCGACGTCGCGGCCCTCGCCTCGGCATTCAACGGCATCGTCGGCAACGTCCTCTTCACGGGGATATTCGCCACCGAGTTCCAGGTCGGCGGCAGTAAGGACGCCTTCAGGTTCCTCACCTGGAACCTGCTTGCCGGCACCATCGGCTACCTCTTCTACCTGCTCCTCGGGCTCCCCTCCTTTGCCCGGAGCATCCCGTTTGAGCCGATCGGCGAACTGAACCTCGCCTACATCCTCTACGCGGTCGCCCTCGGCATCCTCGGGGCGCTGCTCGCGGTCTTTATGGGGTTCTCCATGCAGGCCGCAGGATTGGTCATGGAGAGGGTGTTTGGGGATGCGGTCATCCTCAGGGTCCTCGCCGCGGGGGTGGTCATCGCGTGCATCGGCTACTTCATCCCGGAGTTGCTCTTCTCCGGAGAGGGGCAGATCCACGGGATCCTCGCCGATCCGGCCCGGTTCGGGGTTGGGATGCTTCTTTTCATGGCAATCCTGAAGATCTTCCTGCTTGCGCTCTCGTTTAAGAGCGGGTATCTCGGCGGCCCGATCTTCCCGGTCATCTTCTCGTCCACGCTTGTAGGGATCGCCCTGAACCTGCTCTTTCCGGGCGTGCCGGTCTCTATCTTCGTGCTCTGCATCGAGGTCGCCGCCATCACCCTGGCCCTCGGGGCACCCCTGACCGCCATCCTTCTCGTCGTGGTCGTGGGCACGGCCGACCAGAACATGATCGTGCTCCTCGTGATCTCTGCCGTCACCGCCATGCTGCTTGGTGCCGCCGCAAAAGAGAGGAGGGGCACCTGATTTATATGCCCGGGAGTCGATGACGCCGACAGTCCGCCCCGGCATGGCCGGTGTGTGGCGTGAGAGCGAGAGGATGGAAACATGCAGTTCATAAGCATATTCACCTGGGAGCCCGGGAAGACGGGCGAGGTCATGGAAGCGCGGGCCGCGGAGAAGATCCCGGACGGCGTGCGCCTGATCAACGAGTGGGTCGACCTCGGGAGCAACACGGTCTTCCGGCTGATCGAGACGGACGACCCCGCGGCCTTCCTGATGCTCAGCAGCCCCTGGGGCGACCTCGGCTACAAAGAAGTGCACCCGGTGATGGAGGCCAAAGAGGTGCTGAGACTGCTCAAGAGATAGGGGGTCGTTACACCCCCTCCCGCACCCGCCCCGGCCTGATCGGGACCACGTAGGGTGCCGGGAGATCCCGCTTCACCACCGCCTCGATACCGTAGACGCTTCCAAGCATCTCTTCGGTGAGCACCTCCTCCGGCGCCCCATAACTGTAGATCGACCCGGCCGAGAGCACGAGCAGGCGGTGGCAGTAGGTTGCCGCCAGGTTCAGGTCGTGGAGCGCGATGACGATCGCGAGGCCCTTCTCCTCGGCAAGCCCCCGGAGGACCTCCATGACTCCCATCTGGTGGCAGACATCCAGGTTGCTCGTCGGTTCGTCGAGGAGGACCACCCCCGTCTCCTGGACGAGCGCCCGGGCGATCATCACCCGCTGGCGCTCCCCGCCGGAGAGCTCGCCGACCTTCCGGAGCGCAAGCCCCTCGAGGTCGAGGAGCCTGAGCGCCTCCGCCACCTTATCCTCGTCGGCGCAGCTCACCGTCCAGTTCAGGTAGGGCCGCCGCCCCATCAGGACTGTCTCAAAGACCGTCGACGATGTCCGGTTCCCGGTCGACTGCGGCACGTAGGCCATCGCCCGGGCAACCTCGCGGCGGTGCATCGTCCCAAGTTCCTTTCCTTTAAACATCACCCTGCCGTTGTGGGGGGAGAGCATGCCGTCGGCGCACCGGATGAGCGTCGTCTTCCCGCACCCGTTCGGCCCCACGAGCCCGAGGACCTCACCGGCGTCCACCGAGAACGTGATCCCGCGGAGAACCTCCCGGTCCCGGTAGGCAAACGAGAGTTCCTCGACCGAGAGCAGCGCCATCAGGCACTCCTCCGGTGCAGGAAGAGGTAGATGAAGAACGGCACGCCGAGGAACGCGGTCACGATCCCGACGGGAAGGACCTGCGGCGCGAGAACGCTCCTTGCGATGCTGTCGGCGGATAGAAGGAGGAGAGCCCCCACGAGGCCGGAGGCGGGGAGAAGCGTGCGGAAATCCCCGCCGATGGCCATGCGGGTGATGTGGGGGGCGACGAGCCCGATAAACCCGATCGTCCCGGTGAAGCAGATGATCACCGCGGTGATCAGGGAGGCGATCATCATCATGACCATCATTGACCGCTCCACGGGCACCCCGAGACTGGCCGCCACCTCGTCTCCTTCCGCGAGGGCATTGAGGTCCCAGGCCCGGTAGAGGAGGTAGGGTATGGTGCAGGCGAGGACGAGGCTGACGATAGCGAGTTTCGGCCAGGTGGATTTGTCGACCGAGCCGAACGTCCAGAAGACCACTGCCCGGAGTTCTTCGGCGCTGCCGACATACTGCAGCAGCGACGTCACCGCCGAGAAGAGGTACATGACGGCGATCCCGGCAAGGACCATCGTCTCGGACCCGATCCCCCGGTAGCGGGCCATCCCGTAGATGGCGAGCGCGGCAAGCAGGGCGAAGAGGAAGGCGTTGCCGATGACGAGGAACTCTCCGCCGGCGACCCCGGCGCCGAGGACGATCGCGATCGAGGCGCCGGTGGTGGCAGCCGAGGCGATCCCGAGGGTGAAGGGGCTTGCGAGCGGGTTCCTGAGGATGCCCTGCATGACACAGCCCGCCACCGCGAGCCCGAACCCGGCAACGACCGCGAAGAGCACCCGGTGGAGCCGGTAGTCCCAGACGATGATCCCGGCCATTCCCGGGGCGGTGAATGTGCCGGGGAAGAGCCCGGCAAGGATCGCGAGGTAGGACTCGCCCACGGTGAAGTCGGCGGAGCCGAGCGTGACCGCGAGACCGATGAGGATGACGAGGGCGGCGAGGAGGCCGCCGATGAAGAGGGCCCGGGTCTTCTTCAGCCGGCTATATCCCTTCTGGATGATGACGTTCTGTTCCATCGCTGCACCGGTCACGGGTAGACGAACGTTCCCTCGGACGCGAGGTCGAAGTCGATGCCCTGGAACCCGGTGAGGTACCGCTGATGGACAGCGTGCGGGTCGAGGTCGGCGAACCGGTCTGGGTAGAACCACTTCGCGAGGTAGGCTGTCCCGATGAAGTGCTGGGCGCCGCCGAGGATGTCGGAGTGGATGACGTAGACGCGGTCGTCCTTCACCGCGGAGATGCTCGACCAGCCGGGCCGTTCGAGCATGCCTGCCCGGATTGCATCGAACGCCGCGATGTCGTGCCCGGCATACCCGCCGACGGCCAGGCCCTGCCCGGCCAGTTTGACGACGACCTCCGGGTCGGTGACGATGATCGCCTCGGGGTCGACGACGGGGTACTCCGCGGTCCCGGTGGCGAAGGGGTTGACCCCGCCGGCGAGCCGGGTCTTCTCGTTGTACCCTGCTCCGGCCGCAACGGTCGTGTAGTCGAACCAGTACTCGAAGTAGACCCGGACACGCTCGTCGTCGGGGATGCCTGCGGCGCCGTCGCGGATCCGGTTCATGGTCGACTCATAGAACGCCGCAAACTCTTCGCCCCGCTCTTTTTGGCCGACCGCGGAGGCAATCGTGCGGATCTCCCCGGGATAAGTGGCGGGCTTGAAGCAGTCAAACCGGAAGACCCGGATACCGGGGCTGCTCGCCTCGAGCCTTTTTTGGATATCGTCGCACGTCGCGGTGCTGATCGTTGCGTAGAGGAAGACAGCGTCCGGCCTGAGGATGAGGACCTGCTCCATGTCGGGAGACCAGATCGACCCGACGTTCGCCTTACCCTGGCATTCCGGGAAGAAGGTCTTCTTCCCGTGGCTGTATTTGTCGACGGCGACGACCTTCTCCATATCGAACCCGAGCGAGCGCAACGTCTCGAGAGATTCCCCGCTGAAGGTCACGACCCGGCGCAGGGGGCGGTAGAGCGTCGTCGTTCTCCCCGACGAGTCGGTGATCTCGCAGGGTCTGCCGTCCCAGTGGGCGGAGACCCAGGCGGCGTCCCGGATATCGGTCCGGGTGAGGTCTCCCGCCCCTCCCATGTAGGCAGCGTCGAGGTAGGTAAGAGCCGCCGATGCGTACTCGGCACTGGTGAGCACCCGGTCGCCGTCGACATCCCCCGGGGTGCCGTCCATCGCCGAGGCCGACGCCGGGACGGCGACGATGAGGAGAAGAGCGAGGGCGAGAAGGCAACGCCGGTTCATCGCCGACCACCCCGACCTGACGCGAGGAGGAGGGCGGCAACCGCCGCGAGAACCGCAAACGGCGACCCGGTCTCCTGTGCGGCCGGGGGGACAGGATCCCCGCCGCCGCTCTCCACCGGCGCCTCGATACCATCCGCCGCGACGTGCGATGCGGCTACCTGCCCGTCCGATTCGCCGAGGAAGTCCTCCCACCGGCCGGTGATATCCCCGCTCCCGGAGGCGGGGGCCCTGACCTGGTAGGTTATCCTGCTATCGTTCATCACCGCAAACGCGACCTGCTGCCCCCGGGCGAGGACGCGGTCGTCCGCGAGGTCGGTCGCCACGAAGGCGTAGCCAGCCGGCAGGGTCTCGACCACCCCGCCGAGAGTCATGCCCTCGATCGAGAGCAAGACAGTGAAGACCTCACCCGCCCCGGGTTCGGCGGTGGAGAGGCTCCGGGTTACCGGGGAAGCGCAGGCCGCGGCCGGGACGACCATGAGCAGCAGGGCGATGCAGAGGAGATGGTTTGCCGGGAGACTCATCATCTGTTTTCTGTTATCGATCTGGTAATAAGAATGTTTCTGATTGTGCTAATTAGTCTGAAGATTCGGTATTCTGGAGTGTATCAGGAACGCGACGATCGCGAGCAGACTCGTCTCCCGGTAGGGGACGAGGCCCTCGTTCATCCGCCGGGCCGTGGTCCGGGCATCGTAGCCGCCCCAGAACCAGATCGCCACGCCTGGAACAATCATAATGAAGAGCCCGAGGGGACTTCCGAGCAGCACCAGAACACCTCGTGCGAACTGCCCTTGTAGGCCTGCCCGAGGCCGTTGAAGACGAACGAGAGTCCTCCGCCGGATCAAAAGCATCTTGGCGGGAGACCCGTTCTGCCACATCGCCGTGCATGATTGTCAGGCACGCACGGCGTGGCTATCAGTCTTTCCCGGAGCAGCCCTACCGCTCAAACACCTTCTCGATCCGGACACGCCGCCCGAGCTTCGTCTCGTACCACTCCTGCTGCTTCAGGGCCTGCTTGATGCTCCGGATCCGGTGCCGGACCCGCGTCCCGGTCTCCGCATCGATCAGTACCAGTCTCGGCACATCGATCATCTCCGTTGATGCGTGGAATTGGCCTCCTGGGGTTAGCAAGGTTTGCTTTCGTGCCGGCGCCCTGCCTGCGCTGCACGAGCCCTTTATCGGGGTATTTACGAGATGCCGTGTGAGTTCGGGTCGACTCTGGAGCCCCACGATGAGGGCATATCTCTCCCGCCCGGTCTTTCCTCCCGGATTCATCGAAGGGAACACCTTAGATCGGATCCATGAAGGCAGTTTTTGGAACCGGTGGAAAAATTTATCCCCCGGCGCGCCCCCTCCACCTCCGGGTGAGTTATCATACCGGAATCTGTTTATTGTAAACATTGCGGGCGAGAGTTTTCGCCGGAGCGGGGAGCCACAGGCGGAGACGCATCGTTCTGCAGCGCCGAGTGCCTGATGGCAGCAGGGAAGCAGGGCCCCGGCCAGGGGGAACGCCAGCCGGAGAAATTCCTGGTCTCCGGTCGGTCACCCTGGGGCAGGTAACCCTGCTGGACGAGCGGCGCCTCTCCATGAGGTTGTGCGTAGCGGTGCAAAGACATTCACCGCCGGAGAGTGGAGACTCCGGCACGCCCGCCGGGAAGGTCTCCTCTCCCTGATCGACCTCCACTCAACACCGTCTCCTGCGAGATGAACCGGGCGATCGCCGTCCTCCCGGCCCTGGTGCCGATCCCGATGCCGGTCGGGCTGATGCCCGGGATGAAGATCCCCCGCATCCCGTTCCCCCTCTACCTCTGGCGGGTGACCGTCTGGACCGTCCCGCAATGCTCGCGGTGGGCCGGGTCTTTTACAAGCCGGGTGGCCGGGGTGAGTGCGGGTGCCCCCGGGGGCAGCCTAAAAAAAGTTTGGCGGGGTTGTTCGTGCAGGCTGCCTGGTGCTTCGGGGTCACGCGTAGGGTCTGCTCCCCTGTGGAGTGGGGGAAGATCCTTGCGTGACGGCGGTAAACGATCCGGTCGCAGGGTCATACCGCAACAGCGTGCCGGTGCTCCTGATGTAACCGTAGATTGTACCGTCGGCGGTCTGGATCACGAGTATGTCCGGATAATCCGGATTATAGCCGAATATCAGCCCCTGCGTTTGATCCCAGGCGATTAACATCCCTGAGCCCGACGGGTCCTGCTGCCACTGGAGACCGTTCAACAGCTCCGGTGTGATCACGGGGATTCCGCCTGAATACGGCGACTGCGGTTGTGCCGGGTAGGCCCCGGGTGACTGCGGCTGTGCCGGGTAGGCCCCGGGTGACTGCGGCTGTGCCGGGTAGGCCCCGGGTGACTGCGGTTGTGCCGGGTAAGCCCCGGGTGACTGCGGCTGGGCCGGGTAAGCCCCGGGTGACTGCGGCTGGGCCGGGGCAGATCCCTGTGTGACGGCGGTAAACGATCCGGTCGCAGGGTCATACCGCAACAGCGTGCCGGTGCTCCTGATGTAACCGTAGATTGTACCGTCGGCGGTCTGGATCACGAGTATGTCCGGATAATCCGGATTATAGCCGAATATCAGCCCCTGCGTTTGATCCCAGGCGATTAACATCCCTGAGCCCGACGGGTCCTGCTGCCACTGGAGACCGTTCAACAGTTCCGGCGTGATCACGGGGATTCCGCCTGAATACGGCGATTGCGGCTGTGTCGGATAGGCTCCGGGTGATTGCGGCTGTGTCGGGTAGGCCCCGGGCGACAGGGCTTGCGCCAGGTCCGATATCTGGCCGATTTCGTCGGTATCGGGCGACTGCGGCTGGGTGGGGAAGAGGCCAAGCGACAGGGCTTGCGTCAGGTCTGATATCCGGCCGCTTTCGTCGGTACCGGGCCCTGCAGCTGATGCGGTAGCGATGGAAGCGACGAATAGAAGGCTGACAAGAATTACAAATTCGTATCTCAACATCCTCACGTCTGTTCACCTCTCGGCCTTCTCCTGAACCGGAGAAGGTGTCTGCATGAGGGAAAGCAGAATGTCCCCTTGTTCACCCACGGGGGAACCGATGTTGTGTGATGGTTTTTCGTGTACTACTGGAGCATGATGCCTTATTTTGGTGTTCTGCAGAAGCAGTGGATAGTGATGGATACCTCATGTGGCATCGAGCGCCCTCATACAGCCCCCGGGGAGGGCCACCATGGTACTTATACCTTTCTCTCCGGGACAGGGTGCCGGGTATACGCTCAGCGCGGACAGGAAAACTGGTTATGTCAACTCTGGCCTGCAGGAGATCAGTTCCGGGGGCAGGGCGCCGCCAGCGGATATCAGCTATGGATGGTGCGACAGGATACAAACAAAAAGAATGACGCCGCCAACAGGACTCGAACCTGTGACATGCTGGTTAACAGCCCGGATTATGAATCCAAGTCAAAAAATTCAATGATTCATGAAAAAAGGCGTGCTGAAAAGGCGGGAGGAAAGCCGGACGATTCAGGCTCTCAAAGATTCGTGCCGGCCGCCACTGTCCTTAATATGAACATCCCTGTACGCTTCAAGATCTGTGGTATTTTGGAATGATAGAGAGCAGCGCACAAAAGTCCCTCGCATTCGCCCTCGAACTCTGTCTGATCGATTTTGTTCTTGCAGGTAGAGCGGACATGTACTTCCTGAACCTTCGATAAAAATCAGGAGCAGAATGTTAAGCAACAATCAATTCCGGTTCGCCATAGCAGCCTTGGCAGCTTTTATATCGATCTTTGCCTTGTAACCATGTTTCTCTAACAGATGGAGCAAATTCCCTCCAGTTAGCAGAGTTATTGGCTTATCTTTAGCAAACTCATAGGCATCTGGCCCATAGTCAGAAGTAGTAACAAGTATCCCTTTTGTTGCTCCTTCATTCATAACCGTACCAAAGAGGTCGCGTACAGCGGATACTCCAACTGTATTTGTGTATCGCTTCGCCTGGATAACGATCTTTCCTCCCCTTATTGGATCTGGATCAAAAGCTACCGCATCGACACCACCGTCTCTGCTGGCTCTGGTGACTTTTACTTCGCCACCGGATTGCGAGAACTCTTTTTCGAACAACTCTCTGATCAAGTGCTCGAAGTCTTCCCAATCGATGGCAGCAAGGTTGGTTGAATCATCAAGGCTCTCAGTAACAGTATATGACGCGACGAACCTCTTATCATTACGATCAAATTGCAGGATCGGCGCTATGGGAGTCAAACTGCTCAACTTGGAACTCCCAACCCCCTTTAAGTTTTTGAAGCAGGCCTTTGGATCGACTTTATCTAGATTGATTGAAAGGAATTCCTGCTTCCTCGTTTGTAATGAGACAATACAAGCGTTCACATCTTTTCCCGTAGATTTGTCGATTGATTGCACCCATCCATTGATAACGACCAAATCGAGTGCATCATTAGCATCCGCTCTAAAAAGTTCAAAAACAAGCCTTAAAACAGCCTGATAAATCACAGAATCATACAGTTTACTAATAAAAGAATCTGTTAAATAGGATTCCTTGAACTCATCTGACGACTTAACATATTTTACTTCCTTTATCCTCGGTACCGACTCAATAGAGGGCAAAGAATAATCCACAACCAGCAATTTAGTTTCGGGATTGTAGTCTATTTTAAATTTATGTGGGAAACAATCAGGATATTTGGAATTTGACAGGACGTACATGCAGTACTCTATGACAGCGTTATCATCTTTGAATAAGCGCTCCCTCTGTTGCCTAACGTATTCTCGTTCCCCCTGCTGCCACGATTTCAACGCGTTTTGATAGTCTTGTTCTTGGGTAGCGTTAAGCTCGCTTATCCGTTCCTTTTCTTTCAACCATGTATTATAGTCATCTTGATATAATTTTTTGGCACTTTCGAGTTTAACTTTCATTTTGGATGCAAAAACATAATCAGACATTGAAACTTTGGGTTTATACTTGTCGTCAGTTTCCTTCGGGGGCAGGGGCGTATGCAAGTATACTGGCTTCTGGGGTTTTGCTTTGGTGAACTGTGTCTTGGTTTTTACAAAATCTTGATAGGTAGCACTCTTTGTGATCAATGCGTGGTTCAGGAGGTTTTCTAGTTCCTGAATTTCTGTCTTGGCCTTATTCGTTCTCTCAACAGCCTGAGCACTCTTAACTTCCTTTTCCCACATCGCATCCCAGGCAACTGTTTGAGCGGCAGCCTTCCTTTGTACTTCAAACATATCATTTCCACGAATGATCTTATACTTGTTAAGACCGGGATGTGTTACCTCAATCTCGAATCTAGGCGGCATCTGATCAATGAAAAACGGATTGCAAACGGCTTATAAGTTTCTCTTTTGCCTTAAATCAAAGAACAAGTATTTCCAAGGATCTCAGAGCATTTTAAGGATGGAAGTAAATTTTATGCCTTGCTTTTCGAGTGTAGCATCATCGAGTTACATGGAGATAAGAAGGTTAACGTATACGCCTTTGAGTGACAGAAACCTTCCAATATCAAGTGATAGACGTTTCTCTACATGTGAGAGACTAAAATCAAAGAAGATAACCTCTTGCCAGAATGTTTCGGAGATATTTACAATAAAATGACAGAACATCGGTTCACCTACTTAGAAGACAGATCCAAAAAGTTAAATAGAAACATATAGAGGGAACTTTAGTCTAGATCCTAGTGCGTATGGGGAGAACAAAGGACACAAGTGCCGGATACGGGATGGCAGGTATTTATTTACTCCTTTTGCTTGCGTTTCTATACTTTGGACCGATATTTCTATATTCAATCCTATTCGTTGTTGCCATCTATGTATTGAAGATCGCTTCTCAAAAATATTTAAAAATTACTAGAGAAAAACAAGTCCAGATTGGATATGCTGTACAACGTGTTCACCAAATAGACCAAAAAAGACTCAATATATGTAATTCTTGGATCGAGGCGGAGAAGCAAAGAGGTGATTATGTTCGCGATGCTCTTTCATATTATAATTCTGTCGATATACAACCAGGAACATACCTCAATTATAAAACACAGTCCAATTTAATGAGAAATCAAATAGCAGAGGCAGAACAGGTTTTCCATCGTCTTCAAATATTATATGAACACGAGCAACAGGAATACCAGAATGAAATAAAAATCCAGGAAAACCTTGCATACATTCGTCACATCGAAGAAATACGGGAGGGTATTCAGAAAACATGGATCCGTTTAGAAAAACAGAGGATAGGGACAGGCAGCCCAAGGTCCTCCGCATATTATAGCACGGTCACGGTCCTGCCCGGCACATATTCACATTACTGCCCTTCAGCAGAAACAAAAAACGGCCAAATATGGGAGACTGAGCAGATAATCGTTCAACTCCAGACGTTGTATGAATGCGAGCATATGCATAAAGAAAAAGAATACAATGAGCGTAAGAGATCATCAAAGGTTTCTGGGACATACGGCGGTGGTCCATACTACCCGTATGATTATAACTACCTCAAGGACTTGTATGGGCTATAACCGGAGGACTCGTTGAATATCATTTTGTCACGGCGAGAAAAGCTGAAGTTGCGACTGTCGAGACCCAGGACTTCTTTCATTTTGGCGCCTAGCAGCGATGTGGTCTCGCGCAATGCCGCAACGTGCGACAGGTCAAAGGGCCGGACCTCAAGCACCGGAGGTGCGAAGAGGAGTTGGCAGTACCCGGACACTATATTTCGCGTTCTTCGCGGCTTCGCGTGAAGTACCTGGTGGTGATAGAGTCTCACGCGAAGAGCGCGAAGCCGCGAAGGGAAGCCTATGGTTTGACCCCTACAGGGGGCTTCCTCAATACTTTAGCAAAGTGCTGAGACTGTATACCAAAATGAATCTTAGTTTGCTATTATGGAAATAATAGGAAAGGAAACGCCGCCAACAGGACTCGAACCTGTGACATGCTGGTTAACAGCCCCGATAGAGAAATCGAGCAATATTGCATGAGTATTCATGAAATAATCGATATAATCCAGAATGAAGATAACAAGACGGAGAATTCAGACCTGATATCGCATAATGTAGCAGAAAATGCGTCAAATTATGATATCCTCAATGTAGTGGCTCACGTTCTCTGCTTTTTCTCCTCTTTTCTCCTCTCTTCTCCTGCTGTCTGGGAGAATTCTCCTGAAATACTCCTGTCTGGAGGAAGAAATGAGATAGAAAACAGATGTACGCCTCATCCGATGAGATGTTAGGTAATCCGAAACTGTGCGGACAGATACAGAACTGTATGGACAGTCGAAAAGAAAAGAGGAAAGGAGAGTAAATGTCGAAAAAGAATATTTACGAGCGAAAGAGGAAAAGATTGAACATCACGATCTCAGAGGAAGCGCACGACTTCTTACATGAATCTGTCACGAATGCGTCACGATTCATTGAATCTCTTATCATGAGTTCTAAAAGCAGGATTGAACCGGTTATTCTTACCGTTTCACGAATCAGGGACGCCGCCAACAGGACTCGAACCTGTGACATGCTGGTTAACAGCCAGCCACTCTACCAACTGAGTTATGGCGGCAACCATAACAAGTGCTCTATAATATCTCGTCTGAACCTTATTAAAGATTACGGGAATTCTCCTCCTGGATGGTCACGAGCAGACCGATCAGTTCATCGATCTCGCCCTCCAGGCCGGAAAGAAGGTCGGCCGCGAGCGCTGTCGCCACCGCGCCCGCCGGCGAGGCGCGGATATATCCCTCCTGTTCGAGGATCCGCAGCGAGTAGCGGACCCGGTGGTAGGGGAGATCCAGGACCTCGGAGAGTTTCATGATACCGATGGGCTGGTTCTCCACGACCGCCCGGATCACCTCAAGGTGCCTTGAGACGAGTTCGATCTCGGATTTCAACTTAGCCAGCATATCCGCCTGTCGAGATACCATAGGTTCCTGCATGCTACGGCTGTTCATTCAGCCAGGCCTTCGTCAGGGAGTAGTGCTTCCGGAACGATACGGAGAAAGCTACTCCGACGGCGAGGAGGAGGACGCCGATCGCAAGACCGGGGATTCCTTCGGGCGCGAACCGGAGGAGAACGAAGACAGCCATGGCGAAACAGAGGATGATGATGTTCAGCATGACCGTCAGTATGATGAACCTGCCCTTGAAGACCTGTTTGGTTGCCTCATCCATTATTCATACTTGAACGCGGTGGTAAAAGTACTTGTGGTTTCAACGAAAGAGTTGGTAAAATGAATGGACTGGATTCTGCTATCCGGAATGCCGGAGCAGCAGCATACGCGGCCTACGGCTCGTCTGCGGATGCCAACGTGCGCTACCTGACCCGGTTCCGCACCACCGATCCCGTGGTCTATGTGCAGAAGCCCGGCGAGCGGGGGATGATCGTCGTCCCGCAGATGGAGCACGAACGGGCGGTCCAGGAATCGGCTGCGGCGGTCGTCACCCGCGCCGACGCCGGCTACCTCGAATACATCAAGGCGGGAGAGCCGCGCTGGCGGGCGACCGCCCACATGATCGCGGACCTCGCCGCCGGCCCCATCCTCGCCCCGGCGAACTTCCCTCTCGCCCTCGCCCGGGAACTCGAGGTCTTCCACCCGGTCATCCTTGATGCCGGCGGGGCGGTCGAGGGGATGCGGGCGGTCAAGACACCGGAAGAGATCGCGCGGATACGTTCAGTGCAGCGGGCCACCGAGGCGGCGCTGGAGCGGGGGATCGCGCTCATCCGGGCCTCCGCGCCCAGGGCCGGCGTCCTCTACCGGGACGGCAAGCCCCTTACCTCCGAGGCCGTCCGTGCGGAGATGCACACCTCCCTCCTCGCCCATGGGTGCCGGGGGACCGACACCATCGTCTCCTGCGGACCTGATACCGCCCTCCCACACAGCCCCGGTCTCGGGCCGCTCCGGGAGGACGAGCCGATCGTCATCGACATCTATCCCCAGGACGAACTGACCGGCTACCACGCCGACATGACCCGGACGGTGGTGAAGGGCGAGCCTTCCCCCGCAATTCGGGAGATGTACGACGCCGTCAGGGACGCAAAAGCCCTCGGTGCATCGATGGTCCGGGCCGGGGCCGTCGGCGCCGACCTCTACCGCGCGGTGGTCGAGTTCTTCCGCGACCGCGGCTACGAGAGCGATACGCGGGGGTTCATCCACAGCCTCGGTCACGGTGTCGGGCTCGAGGTGCACGAGGAGCCATCGCTCGGCCCCCAGGGAGGAGCGCTCGTCGCCGGGAACGTCGTCACCATCGAGCCGGGGCTCTACTACCCCGGGACCGGCGGCGTTCGCCTGGAGGATATGGGCGCGGTGACAGAGACCGGGTTTGACCGGTTCACCCAATACGAAGAGGAGCTCACGCTATGATCATGGATGATGAAGTCTACGACGCCTACCACGAAGCAGGGACACTGGCACAAAAGGTGCTCCACCGGGGCTCGGGGCTCGTGAAGGAGGGGGCAAACCTCCTCGATATGGTCGAAGCGACGGAAGCGATGGTGACCGAGGAGGGAGCGCTCCTTGCCTTCCCCCTCAACGTCTCCTTCAACGAGGCCGCGGCCCACGACACCGCCATGCCCGGCGACGAGCGGACGTTCTCCCGGGGCGACCTCATCAAGGTCGACCTCGGGGTGCAGATCGACGGCTACATAGCCGACACCGCCATGACCGTCGACCTCGGTGACCACGCGCCCCTCGTTGAGGCCTCCCGAAAGGCCCTCGATGCGGCGATCGCCGCCGTCCGCCCGGGGGTCGCCGCCGGGGAACTCGGAACGGTCATTCAGGCAACGATCGAGGAACACGGCTACAAACCGGTCGCAAACCTCACCGGGCACGGCCTCGACCGCTACAACCTCCACACAAGACCCACCATCCCGAACGTCGCCATGGCCGGGGGGGCAGTCATCGAGGAGGGGATGGTCTTTGCGATCGAGCCCTTCGCCACCACAGGGTCGGGAAAGATCGGTGAGGCGACGCGCGTGGAGATCTACCAGCAGATCGCAGCCCGCCCCGCCCGGCTGCCGTCGGCAAAACGAGTCCTCGAGACAGCGCGGCCGCGACGAGGACTCCCGTTCGCCCGTCGCTGGGTCCCGGGCGACAAGGTCGAGATTGGGCTTCTCGCCCTGGTGCGGGCGGGGATCCTCCATCCCTTCCCTATGCTGCACGACGTGCCGGGATCGTTTGTCTCGCAGGCGGAGCACACCCTGATCGTCACGGACGGGGGATGCGAGGTCACCACCCGGTGAGTTACGCTTATTGATGTCACGCGCCAATATGTCTGCTCATAGATATGACCATTGAAACGGGTACGCGTGACGTCCTGCGCATCATGGAACTCCTCCTCACCGCGGAGATATTCAACCGGAATGAGGAACTCGGCATCAACGACCTCCATCCGCGCTGCCGGGGGTTCTTCGGCGCCGGGAGCGGCGGGAGCACCGAGGTGAAGCGTCCCCTGATCGTGAGCGAGGGGGCGATCAGGAAGGTGCTCGGCAGCCCGGACGTCGTCTGCCAGGCCGTCCGCCAGAACCCGTTCGTCGGCTACGACGAGTTCGGGCAGCGCCTGAGCCTGCCCTCGCTCGACGCAGCGGCGGGATGGTTCCTCAAAAAGGGCGGGATCCCAAGGATTGGGGAAAACCCCGTCCTTGCATACTTTTTTGAAGGAAAGGACGGCATCGCCGCCCGTTACCAGGACGTCCGGGCGAAGAACCCCCGGTTCGAGGATACTAAAGAGTACATGGAGGCGAAGGTCTCCCGTCTCATCGGGGAGAGCGAGGAGATGCGGGAGGCCCGCGACCTGATCATCATCAGTGCCCCGGACGAGGTCGAGTTCTCGCTTGACAAACTGGTCTGCACCCCGCGGCAGGAGGAGACCATCAGAAAGATCGCTGTCGCCCTCGAGCACCGGGAATTCTTAAAGGAGCACGGGATCTACGAGTTCGGCCGGCTCCTCTTCGTCGGCCCGCCCGGCACCGGGAAGACGTCGCTCGCGCTCGCGATGTCCCGGAAACTTCATATGCCGGTGCTTGAGGTCCGTCTCGCGATGGTCACCTCCCAGTACCTGGGCGAGACATCGAAGAACATCGACCGTATCTTTGACCTCGCGAAGAAACTCGCCCCCTGCATCCTCTTCATCGATGAGTTCGACTTCGTCGCAAAGACCCGGGTCAGCGACGACCACGGCGCGATGAAGCGTGCAGTGAACATGCTCTTAAAGAACATCGACCAGATCAGTTTCGTGAAGAACGGTGTCCTCCTCATCGGGGCGACGAACCACCCCCGCATCCTCGACGAGGCGGCGTGGCGGCGGTTCGACGAGGTTGTGGAGTTCCCACTTCCCGACCAGGCGATGCGGCAGGCGATCATCGAGAAGGTCGCCGCCACCATCGACTGCGACTGCGACTTCGCGGACCTCGCCGCCCGGACGGAGGGGTTCTCGGGCTCTGATATACGGATGATGATGAAGGAGGCGGTGATGTCGGCCCTGATGGAGGACCGGCGCCACCTTGACCCGGTGGACATCGAGCAGGGACTCATCAGGGTCGAGGAGCGCAACGTCATCCGCGGCATCGGATACTGATATGCAGATCACGCTGCTCGGGACCGGCGACGCCATCGGGACGCCGAAGGTGGGATGTGACTGCGAGACCTGCCGGGCGATGACGGCCGCGGGGAGATCAAGGCTCCGGACATCCCTCCTCATCGAGACGGGGGATAGGCACATTCTTATAGAGTCGTCGCCGGACCTGCGGCAGCAGCTCCTCCGGGCCTGCTCGCCCCACATCGACGCGGTCCTCTGGTCGCACGGCCACTACGACCACTTCATCGGTTTTGGGGAGTTCTACCGGGTGCAGAAGGTGCCGCCGGCCTACGCGGCGCCGCCGGTGATAGACTACTGCTCCGGCTACCTCCATTTTTTGCCGTTCGAGAAGCACCCGGTTCCGGTGTATGAGCCGTTCGACCTCTTCGGCGTGACCTTCACGTTCTTTCCCGTGAACCACCCCCCGGTCTACACCTGCGGGCTCCTGATCGAGCACGACGGTGTCACGGTCGCCTATACCGCCGACACGAGGGAGGATATCCCGAAGGCAAGCCGGGATCTCCTCCGCGGCACCGGTATCGACCTCCTCTTCGTGGATGCCATCGCTCCCGAGGGCTACAATATCAGCAAGCACATGAACTATACGGAGGCGGTCCGGTTCGCCCGCGATGTCGGGGCCCGGGACTACCGGTGCGTCCACATGAGCCACCTGGTGCCGCCGGGGATGCCGCATGCCGGCTACGATATGGAGACGTTCTGCTGGTGATTACTTGGCTTTTTCTCCTAACTGGTGCGGAGGTGATACAGCCTCTCGCGAAGAGCCGTGAAGGGAAGTCAGCGGTTTGACCTCAAGAGAGGCTTCCTCGGAACTTTAGCGAAGTACTGGGTCAACGCATCGAGGGAGGTGACTTTCGCCGGGCAGTTCTCCGGCGACTGTGCGTAGGAGCCGGTACGATCCGGGGGGTTCGACCGGCCGCAATCAAGGACCAGTTCCGGTGGGGAGATGAATACCGTGAACTTCACCGGGATATTCTCAATTCCCATGTCCTTCGCCCGTTCATCATCACTCCGGAAGTTGTATTCAGGAAAACACGCCCATGTCTACCCCGTCGGGACCTCGCGGCCCCTTGCGGTGGGACAACGCTCCATGCTGGGGTTTCCGGGGAAGGGAACGTCTCTAGCGTGCCGGTCGAGATACTCCCGGGCTCCTTTGGAGAGCCGGTAGCGGACGAACCGCCCGTCCCTCTCTACGGTGACGATCCCTTCTACCTCGAACGCCTGCATGTGCCGGGAGATCGTGGGGCCGGAGAGCCCGAGCTGTTCTGCGACGTCGTTCCGGATTGCATCAGGAGATCCGAGGAGACACCCGAGCACCGCCCGGGAGGGTTCTTCCCGCAGGCTGATGAGAATGCGCTGTTCGAGGTCGGTATACCTCTGGTTCCGCGCAAAGAGCCCGGTGCGGCTCCGGTAGTCCACGGCGGCCACCTTGCCTTCCCGGATGAGCGTATCGAGGTGGTACCGGAGCCGCCCCCGCGATGCACCCGTCAACTCGCCGAGTTCCCCGGCACCTGCACCCGGGTTGGCGGCGATCTGTCGGTAGAGGTCGAGCCGGAAGTCGTCGTCGAGGACGGTGCGCCTTGTTATCCGCCGGAAACCGAGCGACGCGAGGAGGCTGAGCGCGTAGAAGAGTTCCCCCATATACGGGACCCCGGGCAGGACCGCGAGCAGGAAGTAGAGGAGCATCTCCTAGGGCGACAGGTCCCAGAACGTGTTCTCCTCGAAATCATGCCACTCGCCGGTGTACTCCTCCGTCACCGGCTCGACCGTGTAACGAGCGGCTGCCGTGCCCGGTAGTGCGATACCTGCGAGGACTACGGCAGCGAGAAGAATGGAAGAGATCCGGCTCCACCGCACCATGCTGGAGGGTCGCCGGAAGAGATGTTCAACGTTCCGATATTCACCGCCAGGCGATCGTGTAGTCCTCTGTCCCGGTGACCCTGTCTCCATAGACCGCAAATTGCCATGTCCCTGGGTGCAGGCCGACAGAGTCCTTTATGCGTAGGTATATCCTCCCGTTCACGCCGTCGTATGCGTCGTAATACGGCCCGAGCACGGCATCCGGCGCGTACACCGTCAGCCGAAGCGAGTCGGACGAATCGCCCCAGTTCAGGTCGACGATGAGTTCCGTTGTGCCTGCGGGAACATAGGTCGAGTACCAGTCCGTCTCGCCCTGCACGATGCTGCCGGCGTTCATCGGCATAAACACCGGGCTGTCTTCGAGCACCGTATCCCCGGCCGGGGTTACGATGTAGTTGTGACTTTCGGTCTCTTGCGCTGCGACGGCCGGGACCAGCAGAGTCGCGACGATCATGATAACTGTTGTGATTCTGTAGAGTTCCATAGAGCCTCTTAAAGGAGTTTCTAAAACTCCTATATGCCTTTTACGGCCACTGCAGCTACATGTCGCGCGATATGTAGCTGCAGTGGCCGTAAACTATATCCGACCTTGTTCCCTGACAAAAGAGCGTGGATGCCGGAACGGTGCCCCGCGGGGCTGGGAGTCTCAATCGGAGCCGTGGTCCCGGCAGGCCTCTTCATCGCAGTGATCTGTATGGTGGTTACCTCATTCTGGCCCGGTGGAGAGGTGCATGTAATAGATGCAGCAAGTGGGCGTATCGTCTTCTGCGAGGACGCCACCCCCGGCACCTATGCTCTGGGGAGGGCCCGGATCGACTCCGACCTCAACGAGACGGTCGTATCTCCTATCGTGGATATCGTGACCGGGCTCGGCAGGAACACGTTTACGGTAACATGCACCAACCGGAGCTGCGGCATCTTCGATCCCGCCCGTGGCTTGTTTACGCTGGCCGTCCGGGACGCCGCGGGCAGGCAGTACAGCGAATCCGTTGCCCTGAACCGGGCTGGTACGGAGATGCTGTCCGTCTCTTTCGTCGCGGAGGAGGCAGGCGAGGGAAAATATCGGATCTCCGCGACGAGCATCCGGTAGGGTGGGTAATGATGCTGGTGCATGCACCGGACCAACCGGACCATAATGCAGGCCCGTTCGGGACGGACCGGACTCTCCGGGGGACCGCATGACGGCGGAGCGGGTCTTCATCGTAGCCCGGAAAGAGTTCGCCGACCGCGTCACGGGCTGGCATTACCTGGCCGTTCTCGCCCTGTTCCTGGGCCTCTTGCCCTGGTGGGGACGTATACCGGGGTTGAGAACTACCAGAGTGCTGTCAACCTCTCTCCGCAGATGGTCGCCAACCCCCTCATCCAAAGAGTTCAGAGTTCGCCTGGAGCGACCCTTGAAGGATACGCTCGGCCGGATCTAGTCGAGCGTTGCGGCGCTGACTATCTATCCTGTCGTCTTCTTCACCTCGCGTATACGAGGTTCATGCGGATGGATATCCGGTGACGGGCGGGAACGGCCTGATACCTGAATGCGCACACTCCTAGGCAGGATTTTTGGCATCCTCAGTCTGTGGCTGGTATCTGATTCGAGCGTCGGTGCACTGCGCCTTGATACTGTGTGAACCCGACTTTTCCCCGGCCGGGGCCTTCGAACGCCCGGATGTGTAACTGATTGTCACAGAATAGGTATATGAGAGAACGTCGACGCCCCAATCAGGGAAACTGCACGAATTGCGTGACCATCAACAAAACCAGCTGCACCCTCGTGACGGTGCTTCTCTTCCTGGCCTGTGCGGCAGCATCGGTGGGGTGTACCGGGACGGACGCCGGTGGAAACGGACTGGCTGCACCGACGCCGCCGGAGGCGACGGCGTCACCCCGGGAGGCGCCGGCCCAACCATCGTCGGACGGCTTGCTCGGCGAGGAGGAAGTGCGTTCTCTCGCCGCGGCCGCACTGGAGCGGGAGATCCCCGGGATCCGGATCGAGCGGATGGCTGCCGAGCCGTACGACGTGCAGACCTATGGCGACGTCTGGCGGTTCCGGGTGAAAGCGGAAGACGACCCCGATCCGAGAGGTGATATCCAAGTATGGATTGATGCCGCTGACGGGGAGATGGTGTACTTCCAGGATGCCCGTGACTATTACCGGTCCACCGCCCCGCAATCACGATCGATGTGGCGGAAGAGATTGCCGCTGCGTATCTCCGGGAACGAAGCGAGAGTTCGAATGTCGTGAAGACCGTCGCTGTACTCTCTACGGTAGATACAGCGCGGGGTTCGCGAAACGGCCCATATCATTGGACGCCATTTTCGGGGCGCCCTACCCGGAGGTGTTGCTCTTCCTTCCGGCCCCGCCCTTCGCGGCGATCGCGATGCTGTTTGCCGGGCTGAAGAACGGCACCGGCATAGCGTTCAGCCTCCCGGTCACCCCGGTCTTCCCTGTCAGGGCGTGCCTCTGAGAGAGTCCGGAGCACGACCTACCGCAGCTCCTCGATCTTCCACCCCAGGTAGTCTCTGATGACCAGATACGCAAGCTCCGGCGGGATCGCCCCCCGCTCGGTGACGATCAGGTCGATGTACTCCGCGGGCGTCACGTCGAACGCCGGGTTCCTGACTCGCACGAAAGGAAGTCTCTCAACCTCCTCCCGGGGGAGCACCTCCCCCGGGTCCCGCTCCTCGATCTCGATCTTCTCGCCGAGGATGGTCCGGGGCGCGAACTTGTAGGTCTCCGCCGCAACGATGACGTTCGTCCTGGCCTCGTTTGCGGCATGGGCGATCTGGGCGGTCCCGATCTTGTTGATCACCGCACCGTTCACCGCAATGGCGTCGGCACCGACGATAACGAGGTCGACATCATTGATGAAGTAGCGGACCGCCGAGTCGATGATATAGTTTGTGCGGATCCCGGCATCGTTCAGAGTTCTGATGGTGATGAGCCCCTGGCCCCGTGGGCGAACTTCCGTCGCGTAGACCTCGATCTCCTTCCCCTGTCGGTGTGCCTCGAGAATGCACCCGAGCGCCGCCTCGGAGTTGCAGTGGGTCAGGAGGACGTCGCCGTCGGATATGTGGCGTGCCCCGATCTCCGCTATCCGCTCGACCGCGTGCTCCGAGTGGTCGACGAACTCCGCCGCCCGCGCAAGGACCGCGCCCCGTGCGGCTGGGACGGACTCAAACGAGTCCAGGGCCCGCATCACGCTCCTCACCGCGTTCGGGAGCGAGACGGCGGTCGGGCGGGTTCTGGTGAGGGTATCGGCCGCTCTCTGCATCTCCCGCTTGAACGTCTCGGGGTCGTCAACGTCCAGATTTCGGGCGTAATCTGCCAGCGCCTCCACCGCCGCCCGGGCGATCCTGCCGGCGCCCCGGATCTCCATATTCTTTATGCTTGCTGCCGTCTCACTCAGTAACATAGTAGTTCATTCAGATGACCAGAGACCACATAGACTTATTGATGTGAGAATACATGTCGGTAGCCGTTGTTTTTGATAGTGCGGGCACACTTCTCCGGACTTACCGTGTAGCACGGGATATCCTTAAGGATGAGATACTGACCGAGGTCGAGACCACGACCATCACCTTCGGGGCCGAGGCGAGAGTGCTTGTCGTCCTCCACCTCCACTCCCGCGACGTCATCGAGGCGCCTCCCGACCAGCTCCTCTCGGCGTTCTTCCTCGAACGGTCGGTCGGCTTTGGAGTGGCCTGTTCCCGGCGGGTCATCCCTGCCGAGGCGGTCGCGGATATCCTCTATGCCGACGGACATGCCCGCGTTGGTGATATGCAGGCCTGTATCAGGCAGGTCTGGAGCTGCTGCAAGAGAGAGTCGATCGTCACCATGAACAGCGGCGTGATCCTGAACATGGATATCCCCGGGATCGAGTTCGCGGTGACGACCGGCGGGAGGCCGTTTGACGGTGCGAGAGAGGCCATCAGCGAACTGCACCGGATGGGCGTCCCCGCATACATTGCGTCCGGTGACCGCGTCACCAAACTCGAACGGATGGGCGACTACCTCGGCATTCCCCGGGAGCGGGTCTATGGCGTTGCCACGCCCTCGATGAAGGCCCGGATCGTGGAAGACCTCAAAGAGCAGTATGATAAGGTCGTTATGGTCGGGGATGCCATCAACGATCTCCACGCCTTCCGGAAGGCGGATCTCGCCGTGCTCACCGAACAGCAGTCCGATCGGAAACCCGATATACTCTACGCAAGCGCCGACCGGGTGATCCGGAACGTCAGTGAGGTGCCCGGTATTGTGGCGGAACTCCTCACAGACACCACGGCGACCGGGAAAAGTGCAACAATATAAACCCTAATATGATACCACGAGAAGACTAATTTAACGAGGAGCTCAAGATGACCCCACTCATTACGGTGAAGGACCTCTGCATGGAGTTCGATGGGACCATTGTACTCAAAAATATACATTTCGAAGTGGCAGAGGGGGAGACAGTCGGCATTATCGGAAGAAGCGGGGCCGGCAAGACCGTTCTTATGCACCTCATGCGGGGTGTGGACCAGCCCCCGACACGGGGAGCGATCATCTACCATATCGTCGCCTGCGAGGAGTGTGATTACATCGGCGTCCCGAGTGAGGCAGGGAAGCCGTGTCCCGTCTGTGGGGGCGAACTCAAGCCCGCGGACGTCGACCTCTGGGCGGACGAGAGTGCGATGATGAAACGGCGGATCATGCGAAGAACCGCCATCATGTTCCAGCGGACGTTCGCCCTCTACGGCGACGACCGGGTGATCGAGAACGTCCTGCGGGCGCTCGACGATATCGGCTATCCGGGAGAAAAGGCGGTCAGCAGGGCCGCCGACCTCATCGACCAGGTCAGGCTCTCCCACCGGATGATGCACATCGCCCGGGACCTCTCCGGCGGCGAGAAGCAGCGGGTAGTGCTCGCCCGGCAGCTCGCCAAGAATCCATTCATGCTCTTTGCGGATGAGCCGACCGGGACGCTCGACCCGGAGACCGCCACGCTCGTTCACCGCATGCTCATCGAGAGCGCGCAGAAGAACGATATGGCGATGGTGGTCACGTCGCACTTCTCAAACGTCATCGAGGACGTCGCGGACCGGGCGATCTTCCTTGAAGGCGGGGAGATTAAAGAGATAGGGAACCCGGCGGAAGTCATCCGTCGGTTCATGGAGGACTACAGCGACCTCGAGCAGTACCAGCCAGGGGAGGTCGGCGAGAAGATCCTGGTCGCCCGGGATGTGGTCAAGCGCTACCTCTCGGTTGACCGGGGCGTGGTCAGGGCGGTCAACGGCGTCTCCTTCGATGTCGCTGAACAGGAGATCTTCGGGATCATCGGCAAGAGCGGCGCGGGCAAGACAACCCTCTCCCGGATCATATCCGGGATCCTCGAACCCACCAGCGGCGAGATGAACGTCCGGATCGGGGACGACTGGGTCGACATGACCAAACCCGGCATCGAGCGCCGGGGCCGGGCGAAGGGCTACATCGGGCTTCTCCACCAGGAGTACGACCTCTACCCGCACAGGACGGTGCTCGACAACCTCACCGACGCTATAGGCCTCGAGTTCCCGAAGGAGCTTGCGATGAGGAAAGCGATCATCACCCTCGGGATGGCCGGTTTTGCCCCCGAGATGAGCCGGGAGATCCTGGACCGCTATCCCGCTCAGCTCTCTGAAGGTGAGAAGCACCGGGTGGCGCTGGCCCAGGTTCTCATCCGCGAGCCCCTGCTCGTCGTCCTCGACGAGCCGACCGGCACGATGGACCCCATAACGAAGATCGACGTGAAACACTCGATCCTCCACGCCCGCGAGGAGATGGACGAGACGTTCATCGTGGTCTCCCACGACATGGAGTTCGTGCGAGACATCTGCGACCGCGTCGCCCTCATGCGGGGGGGTAAGATCATCAAGATGGGCCCGACGGAAGAGGTGCTTGCTCACCTCACCGAGGATGAGCGAAAGGTGATGGGGGCCGGCACCCCCTGAGGTATGGACGATGGAGATTCACCTGGACGGAGAGCGTATAGAGGTTCCGGCGGGCGCCCGACTCGGGGATATCCTCCCCGGACGGGACGTCCGGTGCAGCGTCGCCGTCATCCTCCCGACACTCGAGGAGGATGCAGCGGAGTCACAGGAGGTCAGGTTCGTCACCTCGGCCGGCGATATGGTCGTCGAGATGGCGGACCCGGGGGTAGTCTCCCGGCTCTTCCGGCCTGGGCTTGCCGAGCGGCTCCGCCTGCACTGGCAGGACCGCTACGCCGCCGCCTTCGGGCCGTTTGAGTCCGGTGTCCGGCCTGCACGGGAGCCGGGCCGGTACGAGCGGGGTGACGTGATCCTCGGGTGCGGCGGCTATGACCCAACCCAATCCTACCTGATCTTCGCCCGCATGCGGCATACGGCCGACTACGGCGCCCCGGCGGACGGCGGTGTCATCGGCAGGGTCGTCACCGGTCGGGGGCTGCTCGACCGTATCGCCGAAGGCGATCGGATCATCGAGGTCGAGCGGATATTCAGGCATGCCGACCGGTCGCACGCGGTCATAACCCACGATGCGGCGTTTCAGCTCGAGGACGGGATGCAGGTCATCTCCTATGTGGAGGGTGAGGTACTGGGCTTCGGGGGCGACGGGATAGATACCCGGGTCGCCCGGAGTGTCGAGCACTTCCTTCTCTCCGTACAGAGCGGCAGATTCCTGGTGGATCGTTCGAGCAGCACCCACATCGCCGATGCGCATCTGGTCCCGACGAAGGTCCCGGCGGAGTTCTCCGGTCCGAGGCTCGAGGGGACCATTACGGTCAGGACTGCCGGGAAATCTTCCGGGGCGGTCTACATCTACACGCAGGGCGTATCGGCAAGCCCGGCGCACACCGTCGTTGGGCGGGTGGTCCACGGTATCGAGCTCGTGCGGTTTGCCGGTGAAGGCGACCTCCTTGCCATCCGGGTCGAGCCGGAGCAGTTCGACCTGGTCGGCTTCACGCTTGCCGGGGCTGAGGAGTTTGTCGCCCGGCGGGGAGTCTCGCTCACCGCCGATGCGGCCGAAGGGGACCGGGTGGTCGTCGGCCAGACCCCGGCAACGACACTCGAGGTGCTTGCCGCCGGGGCGGTCCGGGTCGCAACGGAGCCGTCTGACCACGTCATCAGCATCACCCTCGACGAGGCGGCCGCGCCCCGGTCGGTCACGATCTTCCGTGAGGTGACCGGGCTCAAGCATCATGCCGTCGGGAAGATGCCGCTCGTCTTCAGGTTCGAGGACGTCTCCCTCTTCAAACCGAAGATCGGAAAGGGTGTCGGTATCATACCGGAGAACACTCCCGCGGGCGAGGTGCCGGCGTTCACCCTCGCGATGACGAACGACTCGCGACGGGGCGCAGGCATGGTCGGTATTCGCACGACACCGAACGCCGAGTTCGGCCCGACCGCCGAGCCGCTTACGGGCACGAACGTCATCGGGAAGGTGCTCGACGCGGGGAACCTTGCCGGGATGCGCGAAGGAACAACAGTATACGTGAGAGAGGTGAAATGATGGCCGGGTACACTCCGGACTACGTCGGCACGGTGACCAAATACGTCTTCGTCGAGTCGCCGTCCATGACTCCCGGCGAGCTCGCGCTCAGGGCGTATGAGGCGTCCGAAGGTGTCCTGATCAAGGAGACGTGTTTCGGGCTGCAGGTGACGGGTGAACCTGAGGCAGTCGACCACCTCATCGCGGAGATCCGCACGTTCGACCCCACCCACATCTTCGTCAAGGACCGGGGGTTCCCGCCCGGGGATCCCAGGCGTTGCCGGGCGAACCTCGGCGGAGCGCGGCCGGGCTACCTCGGCCACGAGCGTGAATTCCGTATTCTCCGCTACATCACCCACGGCCTTGAAGAGGTCGAGCGGCGGGGGGAGGAGGCGGGGGTGCCGGATGCGGCGCCTGCACGCGAGAAGAAACCGTTACTCGATATCAAACGATTACAAGAACTGATAGATACAGAGGAGTCCTGAATACAATGGCAAAGGTGTTTATCTACCCTGCAACGAGCCTCATTCTCTCCGATCTTGTGGCCCGGTTCGGCCACAAACCGCTCGGTGCAGCCCTCGGTATCCGGGAGCGGATACAGACTGCCGGGATCGACTCCCCGCCCCTGCAGATCACGCCCGAAGAGCCGAAACGCGGCCTGAAGTACGCGGCTGTCGAGGTGCCGTCCGGCGTCCGGGGGCGGATGGCGATCTACGGCCCTCTCATCGAGGAGGCCGAGGCCGCGGTCATCGTCACCGACGCTGACCTTGCGTTCGGGTGCATGGGGTGCGCCCGCACCGACGAGTTGATCCTCTTCTCCCTGCGTCAGAGCGGTATACCAATTCTGGAACTGAAGTATCCCACAAACGAGGACGAGGGTGTGCAGTTCGTCGCTGCCATCAAGACATTTCTCGCAAGTCTCCCGAAGGAGGGTGAAGCGTGAGCCGGAAGGTGCGGATTGCCCAACTCTCCTGCGGGCCGGAGTACAGCGGCGTCCAGAAGGAGATCTACGATGCCGCCGAGGCGGTGGGCGCGGAGGTCTTCTTCCCCGACATCGCGCTTGCCGATGTCGAGCGAGCTGTTGACAAATTCGGGCTGGACGTCCGGAGCGCCGACTTAAAACTCATGATCGCCCGGGGTATGGCGCTCGTGGACGGGAAGGTGGATGCCGACGGGGTCTTCATCGGCACATGTTTCCGGTGCGCCGAGGCGGCGATCGTCCGAAACGAGCTCCGCCGGTATATCCCCGAACACTCGAGGCTGCCGGTGGTGAGTTACTCCTTCACCGAGCGGACGACCGCGGGGACCCTTCTCACGAGGATGGAGGCCCTGACCACCATCGCACGGCGGAGAGCGCTCCTTGCCCGTGAGGAGCAGACCGGGATCACGATGGGTGTCGACTCGGGGTCGAGCACCACAAAGGCGGTCGTGATGAAGGATAACAAGATCGTCGGCACCGGCTGGCATCCGACGACCGAGGTGATCGCAAGCGCCGAGAGCGCGGTTGTGGATGCGCTCGATATGGCGGGCCTCACCCGCGACGACATCCAGGCGATCGGGACGACCGGATACGGGCGGTTCCTTATAGGGAAGCACTTCGGGGCCGACCTGATCCAGGAGGAGTTGACGGTGAACTCGAAGGGCGCCGTCTACCTCGCCGGCCACCAGCGGGGCCCCTCGACCGTCATCGATATCGGCGGCATGGACAACAAGGCGATCAGCGTGATCGATGGTATCCCCGGGACCTTCACGATGGGCGGGATCTGTGCAGGCGCGAGCGGCCGGTTCCTGGAGATGACCGCAAAGCGTCTCGGTGTGGACATCACCGAGCTCGGTCCGCTCGCCATGAAGGGCATGGGGAAGAACGTCTCGATGAACAGTTACTGCATTGTCTTCGGGACGCAGAGCCTGGTGAACGCTCTCGCTGCCGGGAGCTCGCGGGAGGATGTGGCGGCTGCGGCCTGCCACAGTGTTGCGGAACAGGTCTTTGAGCAGCAGCTGCAGGAGATCGATATCAAAGAGCCGGTGATCATGGTGGGCGGCACCTCGCTGATCGAGGGACTGGTCTATGCGATGGGCCAACTCCTGCAGACCGAGATCGTCGTCCCGCCCTACTCGCAGTATATCGGCGCGGTCGGGTCGGCCCTGCTATCATCCGGATTCATCCAGGGAGAGTAGATGCCCCCGTTGAACTACTTCGTTGTCGAGTCTCCTGATGCGGTCGGGAGAGAGGCCTATGAGCGGATCGCGGCCGATGTCCTCCAGGACCTCGACCTGATCAAGGTGATCGACCGGCTTCATATCTACGTCGACCCGAAGGTGCCGATATTTGTCGCCGCAGGAATACTTCGCCATATGCCGCGGGCTATCCGGGTCAGCGACTTTGCTAACGTCAACCCCGGCGAGAAAGGGATCGTGATTGATATCGGCGATGAGACCTACCTTGCACCACTGCTCCAGAAACTCTGGGCCCGCTACGGGAAGGAGAACGTCGACCAGCCTGACCGGTTCACAATCGTCCTCCCGGCGGGGGTAGCCGGGGAAGAGGACCTCGAGCATGTGGTGGTCGCCGACCCGAGCGAGACGCTCTATAAGGACGTCATCTACGCTCTGCAGTACATCGCTCCCGAGGGGTTCAAGGTCCGCCGTCAGTACATCAGGGACGAGAAGTTTTACTATGTAGCAAGCGAGGATACCCTGCCTGGCGACATCGTGGAGACGATGGTAAGACCGATCTTTGCAAAGATGGGGGTGACGCTGTGACGACGCTGGTACCGGTGACCTACAAGGGAGGCGTCTACCGGCACGACGAGATCATGGACCTTATCGACGACCTCGGGGGCTACATCGTGCAGAAGCATGTCATGGCTCAGGACGTCGTGCTCCAGTCGTTCGTGCCGCGGGATGATATCGACCTGATACGGGAGGTTGCTAAACCGCTTGCCGGCGAGGTGACCGAGGCGCCCCTCGTCGGAACCGAGATCGCTGTGGTCAGCCCGAGCCTGGAGATCCACCACCTCCCCCATACTGCCTGTGATATCGCCGAGTACCTCCGGCGGTCCGGCGCGAAGACGAATATGGTCGGGCTCGCCCGGGGATTTGGAAAACGGATAGCAAACTTGAACGATGAGGAGCGGGATATCATCAACGAGCACGATCTCGCTGTCTACGCCCTCGGAAACTTCGAGGAGTGTATCCGGCAGAAGTTCCCGGTGCTCCGGCAGGGGATCCACGTGCCGATCGTGGTGACCGGAGCCCCGGACCGCGAGACCCTGATGCGGATCATCGACCCTTCTGTTGAGGGTTACGTTGGGGGCGTCGGCAGGATCATGCACCGGTTCAAGCGCCCTGAAGAACTCGCGAAACTCGACGAACTGGTGGACGAGGTCTCCCGCACCCTGGATGCCCGGCGGGACGACCTCGCGAGGGACCCGCTCTCTATCTTCCCGCCCCGCCTGATGGCGATCATCGGGGAGCGGATCCAGGAGGTCAGCATGCTGACGCACCCTACGCCGGTGACCGCCCAGATGGAGGGCCTGCGGGTGAAGCTCCCCTATGACCTGTATGCCGATGATATGCGGTTGCTTGAGGTCGCGGACGGGATCACCATCGGGGATATCGCCGACGTTAAGCCGTCACGGATGCGCAATTACATATTGATACGGATTAAACCCTTCTCAGAGACCAGGATATTGGTGTAGCGATGGATTTTGAGAAGATACTCACGAGGGTTGCAGAACGGGGGTCGGACGTCATAGCGGGAGAACTCCTCCGGGAGATCGAGGCCGAGTACGGCAGAGTCCCCCTTATATTTGAGCGGATGGCGGAGCGGCCCGAGATCCTCATCTCGCATCTGCTGTATAAGGGCGCCGTGGTCGAGACCAGCCAGCTCGAACCGAAGACGATCGAGCTGATCAGCCTCGCGGTGGGCGCCGCCCTCAAGTGCAGCCACTGCGTCGAGTACCACATGCAGTCGGCGATGGCGAAGGGTGCAACCCGGGCCGAGATCCTGGAGGTGATCCTGATCGCAGGAATGCTCGCGAACTCCGCGGTCCTCGCTGACGCATACCGGGTGGTGAACGGATCGACCCCCTGCGCACCCTGCGACATCAACGGCACGGGCCTGGACAAGACCTGTTCTGACGAGTGATAGGGTCCTGGTATGTGCGGTATCGCCGGGCAGTTTGCCCTGAACGGAGAGCGGGCGGATGCGGACCTCGTCGGGGCCATGGCGGAGCGACTTCTCCACCGCGGGCCTGACGGCGAGGGGAGCTTCTTCTCCGGCCCGGTAGGGCTCGCCCACCGCCGTCTTGCGATCATCGACCTCTCCGACGAAGGCCGGCAACCGATGGCGAATGAAGACGGGTCGCTCCAGATCGTCTTCAACGGTGAGGTCTACAACTACCCCGAACTCCGGGAGGAACTCCTTGCTGCCGGCCATCGCTTCGCCACTGCAACCGATACGGAGGTGATCCTGCACGCCTACGAGGAGTGGGGGAGGGACTGCCTCGCCCGGTTCAACGGGATGTGGGCGTTCGCCCTCTGGGACGAGCGTCGCCGCGAACTCTTCTGCGCCCGGGACCGCCTGGGCGTCAAGCCGTTTTACTATACCCTGGCCGGAGGATCGTTCCTCTTCGCCTCGGAGATCAAGGCGCTCCTCGCGCATCCTGCGGCGGGCCGGAGACCGAACGACCGGATGCTCTCGACGTTTCTTGCGTGGGGGGTTGCGGACCATACCGGGGAGACGATGTACGAAGGCATCTTCCAGCTCCCGCCGGCCCATTTCATCGTCATCTCCGGGGCGGGCGCCGGGGAACCGCACCGCTACTGGGATGTTGTGATGAACGGCGCTCCACGTTCGGCCGGCATCGACGATGAGGCCGCCGCCCGGGAGGTCCGGGACCTTCTGACCGATGCTGTCCGGCTCAGGCTCAGAAGCGACGTCCCAGTCGGCACCTGCCTCTCGGGGGGGATCGACTCGTCGACGGTCACCGCCCTGATCAACGTTCTCCTGCGGGCCGAGCGCCCGGAGAGCGTCGGGAACCGGCAGAAGACGTTCTCGGTCTGTTTTGATGATCCCCGGTTCGACGAGAGCAGGCATATCGATACGGTGGTTGCGGCGACGGGGGTCGCGAGCCACCGGACCACCCCTGATACGGAGGGGCTCTGGGAGGATATCGGGAGGCTCCTTTATATGCAGGACGAGCCGTTTGCGTCGCTCTCGATATACGCTCAGTACTGCGTGATGCGGCTTGCCCAGAGCGAGGTGAAGGTTGTCCTCGACGGGCAGGGTGCCGACGAGCAGCTCGGCGGGTATATCGCCTACCAGATGCCGTATATCCGGGGGCTCCTCCGGCGGGGAGAGATACTCGCGGCTCTCCGCGAGGCCCTCGGCAGCGCGAGGCACCACCGGTCTTTCTTCTCGTGGGCGGCCCGGCAGTCCCGGGTCCGGTCGGAGCGGCGGGGGCTTCTCCAGGGATCCCCACCGGAGGTCCTCCGGTATGCGGGATCGCTCGATGCGGTGCTGAAGCGAGAGGTCGTCGCCTCAAACCTCCCCCTCTTGCTGCACTGGGAGGACCGGAACTCGATGGCGTTCTCGATCGAGGCGCGGGTCCCGTTCCTCGACTACAGGCTGGTGGAGTACCTTGCAGGGCTCCCGCTCGACCAGAAGGTCCGCTGCGGCGTCACGAAGTACGTCCTCCGGCGGGCGATCAGGGGGCTGGTACCCGACGCCATCCGGTGCAGGATGGACAAGATGGGGTTCGTCACCCCCGAGGAGGCCTGGATGAAGGACGAACTTCACCCCCACATCCTTGCCCTCTTCTCCTCGCCGGAGTTCGCGGCCCGGCCCTACTGGGATGCAGAACGGGTACTCCGGAACTACCGGGAATTCCTCGACGGGAAGAGTGCGTATTCCACTGAGTTCTGGCGGATAGCCTGCGCAGAACTCTGGCTCCGGCAGTTTGATGCGTAGGGGATCGGTGGGTGCGGAGTTTCCGGGGCTTGAGCACCGCCGGGTGCTACACAAATATGGTGGGCGTGAGTTCTCAGAAGGTTTGGCCCAAAAACGCTTGAAACGAGGTAAAATGCCGTTACAGTGGATCGCGGGGGAATCGCCGGTAGTGCCCTACGAAACAACTGATACTCAACTTTGTTGAGATCTCATCTGGG
>ENA-UOOI01000143-UOOI01000143.1-fermentation-metagenome-genome-assembly--contig:-NODE-143-length-89348-cov-7.692899_pt1 | contig 89348 bp, 91 predicted proteins | sample MGYA00245779_ERZ724027 | MGnify/ENA primary metagenome ERZ724027 (study PRJEB28704, sample SAMN03018318) | fermentation metagenome | biome: anthropogenic terrestrial biome; feature: soil; material...
AGTAACTGCAATAGCTACTGGGCTCTTACTTTGACTGTTAACTCCCAAACTCAGGGGGCCGGCCGCTGAAGCGGTTCTGGTAGTGTCAAATGTTCCGCTTGTCCAGCAGATCTCATTCTCATCAAGCTCGGCCTCCTGGGCTCCACCGGCGGTGTTTGTCCCGGAAGTAAATACGGATCTCCTGCCCGGCGGTACGGGAGTATTTCTGCGGCTTTTCTCCCGCCACGATCTTCTCAATAAACAGCACTGGAAAGCTACACTATTATTGATAATAATTCGGTGGAAAGATCTATGCCGGTATGGTATAGTTAAATAGCCATGTTTTATGTTACGATAAACAGAAATTTATATAAAGGAGGTCAATCATGAGAAAAAACTTTGGGGCAAAGCCCATAACGTATCCTCAACCTGTGCTTATCATTGCCTCTTATGGAGAGGACGGAACTCCGAATGCCATGAATGCGGCTTGGGGCGGCATTAGCGAAGAAAGGGAATTCTCTGTGTGCATAAGCGCCGATCATAAGACGACGAAGAACATCATTGCCAGCGGTGCATTTACCGTTAGCATGGCAGATGCAGAGCATGTGGCGGAATGCGATTACCTTGGGATTGTCTCGGCAAACGATGTGTCTAATAAACTTGCGAGAGCAGGTTTTCACACCACCAAGAGCGAATTCGTAAATGCACCGCTCATCGACGAGCTTCCTATGGCGCTTGAGTGCAGGCTGATCAGCTATGATGAGGAATCCAACCGTCTGGTGGGCGAAATTGTCAATGTCTGCGCGGACGAAAGGGTGCTGAACGCAGAGGGGAAAATCGATCCGGCAAAGTTGCGCCCCATCATTTTCGATCCAATGAACAACGAATACCTAGTCGTTGGAGAAAAGGTGGGCAATGCCTTTAAAGATGGCAGGAAACTGAAATAACTGGCATGGACAAATTCCAATTTGAGGAGTGATGCGGCGTGCCGGAATATAAAAGCAAGCAGGAATTGGTTGATGAAATATCAAATAGTGCAAGGCTGTTCATCAATGAATTCTCCGATATTAAAGAAGCAGATAAAGATAAACTGCTTGATGGAGTAGACAGAACTCCCGCACAGATGATAGCTTATCAGTTGGGTTGGCTCAATCTTATTCTTGATTGGGAAGAGCAGGAACGGCAAGGTATTACCGTCATAACTCCGCATGTTGGATATAAGTGGAATAATCTCGGCGGACTATATGAGAGCTTTTATAAACAATATGAAGATCATAGTCTGCATGAGCTATGCAATATGTTTGAAGAAACAGTACAAAGAATTTTAGAACTGACGGAAAACTATACAGATACCGAGCCTTTTCAATCCGGCGGCGGGAAATGGGCTTCCTCTACGCCTGCTAATTGGCCAATTTGGAAATGGCCTCATACGAATACGGTTGCGCCATTTAAGTCGTTCAGAATTAAAATATGTATCATTTTTTCTGACCGTACGTTTTGAACTTCTCCATCATGCGCTCCATCTCGTCGTCGGGCAGCAGCACAGGCTGCGCCACACACTTTGTCCTGTAGTATATCTCGGCGCAAAATTCTATTTCCTCCGCCGTATTGAAGGCCGACGGCAGATCGGGGCCCACCGCCAGCAGACCATGGTTCGCCAGCAGCACGGCGTTTCTGTCTTCCATCGCCGCAAAGGCATTATCTGCGATCTCCCTAGTGCCGAATGTGGCATACTCCGCGCATGGGACATCCATACCGGCATAGGCCACCAGGTAGTGTACCGCGGGGATGGTCCAGCGGAGGCAGGACAGCACGGTGGAATATGTGGAATGGGTATGTACCACCGCCCTCACTCCCTTCCTGTTGCGGTAAAAAATCCTGTGCATCTCATACTCGCTGGACGGCTTCCGTATCCCTTCAACGACCTTTCCGTCCAGATCCATCACCACCACATCCTCCGGCCTGGTCTCAAAATAGTCCATGCCGCTGGGGCTTATGGCCATGAGTCCCCTTTCCCTGCTGAATATGCTGATATTTCCCCCCGTTCCTCTGGTCAGGCAGCGTTTTACAAGGTTTTTTCCGTATTCTACGACCGCATTCCTCTCCTCTTCAAGAAGCATCATGATCACCTCAACTCACTATTCATCAGTTTGACTCGAATCAATGATCCAAACCTTTTATACCGGATTTTCAAAACCGCCGGCAATGATCAAATCTATGCCTTTCTTTGTCAATGCCGTTTTCATCTGCGGGTCTATATCTTCATCCGTTATGATATGTTGTATGTCAAACAATTTGCATATGGTAACAAACGATACCTTGCCGAATTTACTAGAATTGCACAAAGTTATGACTTCCTTGGACCGCTCGATAAACGCCCTTTTAGTTTCAACTTCATCCATGCCAAAATCCGTCAGCCCCGACTTCTCAGAAACGCCCGCGACACCCAGGAAAAACTTATCAAAATGATACTGTCTTATTACATCTCTTGCAATGGGGCCTCCAAGACAATTTTCTTTAGACCTCAATACCCCTCCCACCAAATATACTACCACATTCGTATTTTGAAATATGGCGGCAATATCCAAGCTTGCCGTAAAAACGGTTATATTATTTCGGCCTCTTAAAGCTTTTGCCATCTCGATAGTGGTGCTTCCGACATCTAAGGCGATCACTTCACCCTCCTTGACAAGATCGGCAGCCTTTATCGCTATGACCCTCTTTTTCTGCAGGTTATCGACTTCACGTTCCTGCAAAGTAGGTTCGTGCCCATACGGTGACCTGGCCAACATAGCTCCGCCCCTAAAACGCGTTATCAGCCCCTTTTCATATAACTTATTAAGGTCTCTTCGTATAGTGGCGGGAGAGGCTTCAAACATATCTTCAAGCCTTTCTGTGGTAACCGATTCCTCCTTATATAATAAATTTAATATATTATTAATACGCTCATTTTCATTCATATCAAAACACCTGTTCCTCAGTTCCTATTTATATGGAATATAGCCTTATGGATATTGTAATTATATCATAAGCGTCATGATTTGTGTTACGGTCAAATGAAATAAAAAAACGATTGCATTTTTGTAAAACATAAGTTATACTATAATAAAATGATTGTTAATGATTTTATATGAGCGTAATACAATATTTTAAATCATAATATCTGCGTATTACGTCATTATTGTTTGAAGTCTATCAAATAGAAAGCTATGTTTGCTCTACCGGTGTTTTTTCAGAAACCTGCTAACAGAAGTTTGTAAATACATCCTAACCGACGCAACAGCAGAACATCGGAAAGCCATATCCCTAATTTCTCAGTATATAAATTCGCATACTGGAAATAAAAATTCAAGGAGGGCATTATATTTTATCTATCCAATTATGCGAATTCAATATAAAATTAAAGTTTGGGGGGAAAGAAGTGAATAAAGAAATTGCCATTTTGGGAAGCAGCGGCGGTAACCTGTATACCTTAGGAGGTAAGGACCCCAAAGACCTTTTGGGTGAAATGGTTAAGCAAATACAAGCCGCCGGAATGGAGGTTGGCGCAATCCAGTTTGTTGCAGCCGAGGCTTCCATGGACTTCGCCAAGCCGACAACTAAGGCACATTTATGGACTTGGAACGGCAGCATACCCGAGCCGGTTGCGGACGGCACGCTTAAGGAAATCAACGAATTGGCAGCCGGGGAAGATAAAAAAATTGCAAAGTTGATAGAAGACGGTAATATTGACGGCCTCATTCTTGCCAGCGCCGATCCAAAGGGAACAAACCGCAATGCGATCGAAGCGGCCATAAATGCCAATATCGTTGCTACGGGCACCGGAGGAACCTCCATGGCGGATGCGCAGGCTAAAGGACTCAAAGTATTGGCCGTCTCAGGAACGACGGGCACTACGAACCGGACAAGAGCAGTTGCCGCGATGTATGCCCTTTCACAGCATTGGGATATCAAATATCATCCTGTAATAGGCAATTCGGATGAATCCGCTCAATCGGGAAGTGTCTTTTCCAGAATAAGCCTCCGCGGCATTCTGATGTCCTCTCTGCCGGGTTTTATTGCTATGGCGTTTGCCCTGTTGTTTACCAAAATTCCCGGAATGCCTGAAGAGGGCACAAAAATTTTCGACATTATGATGAATGCGCTTCCCGTAATCGTTTCCGCAGTCGCAGCAAAGCAGATTTCCGGCCTCAACGAGGTTGCCGTGTGTGCAGGCGTAGTGGCGGGAACACTCTCAACCGGAGGAGGATTGATCGGGGGCATCCTCGCAGGTATCATTGCCGGTATTCTTGTAAACGTATTCATGATGAAATGTTTGCAGTGGCATTTCCCCGGTACCACGGCCAACATTTTCGCCGGCGGCTTCGCCGGTCTCATCAGCGGCCTGATCATCTATTTCTTTGTGGCTCCGTTGGCTAACATGGCGGGTAACGGAATCCAGGCGCTGATCAACATGGCCTTAGATTACAGCCCGATACTGTGCGGTGCCGTCGCAGGGCTTCTGATCTGGCCGGCGATTATGGGCGGCGTATATCATGCGGCCATATTGCCGATCGTCATGCTCGAAATGTCCAAGTATGGCAACAGTTTCCTCGGCTCCATCGACATGTGCGGCCTGGTCATGGTTTCTGCCGGGATCACTCTCGCAAATATTATTTACCCCAAAAGTAAAGACGAGGCGGCGTTGGCAACGCCTGGTTTTATAATCAACGTGTGTTTCGGCACCTTTGTGGAGGCGGCATACCCGTTTATGTTTTCAGATAAAATCACCTTCATAGGCGCCCTGGTATCGGCATGCGCGGGAGGCTTAGTCGTAGGATACTTCGACGTGAGAGGTACCGCATATGTTCCGGCCGTACTTGCGCCCTCGCTTTCCAATCATCCCGTAGGATTCTTGTTGGGTATGCTTACGTCCGCAGGATGTGCGTTTATCATTACATTGCTTGCCAACAAGATTTATAAAACAAGCAAATCCAAAACAGCAGTTACAAACAATTAAAACTAAGAAAGGAAGTCCTATAAATGATTCATGCAGACATGACAAGAAAAATGGAGATTGCAAGAAAAAAAATACGGGATGCGATCGAGCTTGACAACGGCTGTACGTTGCTTTCGACCGGCATAACCGGTGACGACGCGCGTTTTGCAAAGGCCGCGGTCGATGCCGGAGCGAGAATGCTGGAACCTAACCATCCGGCCGTTGCTTTGGCAAGAGGTCATAAGGGTGTTACCACAATGAATAATGCGGAACAAATCAGGCATGAGATCCCGATTTCGGAAATGGCAAAGGTCACCCATGGCGTCCGCCAGGTTGTCGGTCCTGATATTTATATCACGGTAGGAGTTCCGGGCGGATTTACGGAAGTCGTGCCAACCATCCTTACTGATGAAGATTTCGCACTCATGTCGGCTGCAGGAGCAGACGGTCTGCACTGTCACAAGACCAGCCTCGAGGACGTAGGAGATTTCGTTGAGAAGGCACACTTCTATGGACTGCTTGTCGACGCATATATCGGACGTAAGTCAGATCTGCATCCTTTTGGAATACCTGCAGAAACGCCTGAAGAGGTTGCAGAGACGGCAGCGGAGATGGAGAAACTGGGCGTCGACCTCATCGGCATTATGACCGGTATGAGCTATGAAGGCGTAGCCGCCGGTGATATTCCCGATTTGATCAAGGTACGGCTGAAGGCACTGGTCGAAACCGTACACGTACCGACATTAGCTGAAGGCGGAATCAATGCCGTCAATCAGAAGGCCTTCCGCAACACGGGCGTCAATATATTGGTTGTAGGCACAGCTATGGACGATATGGCTGAAAATGCCGTTAAGCAAGCTGTAAGTACTTTCCTGCACAGGGATTGATCGTCATTCAAAAATATATTTCTTGAGAAAAGGGAGAGATGCCGTTTGGTTTCTCTCTCTTCTTGCAAGATCTTATTACTCGTACCTTAAAATAGCTCTTTTAATCCTATAATGTCCTATCGTTATTTTCCAGTCATGTAATAAATATTTAACCAATTCTTAACTATTCCCGGCCATATACATGTTATAATGCAGTCAGGTGGTTAAATCATGAGGAAAAAACTGGTTCCCCTGATCGTTATCATATTTATCGCCGTGCTTACATATTTTTATTTCTCCCCGGTCAAATTCATCCGGACCGGCGGCAGATCCATACTCATGTACGGCAGAGGCATCGTCACTGCAGACGGCAGAGGCATGCGGCGCATTGCGGTCAGGTACATGAAGGATATCACGACGGACGGCGATTATCTCTACTACATATCGGGAAAAGGCAGGGGGCGCTACGGCGACACGCTGACTGTGTATGACCTTAACCATGGGAAGACAGTCAAGGTGCTGGACATTCATGACCGAAAGCCTTGGAAGATAGACTGCGGCGACGTGGACGGCGACGGTCATACCGACATACTCGTGCTTGTTTACAAAAAGACACTGTTCGACCCCGTGATGGACAACAGGCCCTTCGTATACAGCTACGACGGATATCTCTACGCAAAATGGCTGGGCTCGCGGCTATCCCACCCCATACTGGACGCGCAGCTCAAGGATGTGGACGGCGACGGCGTGAGCGAGCTGGTATCCACAGAGCGCGGCAAAGACGGCGGAAAGATGACGGGCGTTTATAAATGGGATTCTTTCGGCTTTATTGAAAAATAAAAAGGAAAGGCGATGTATATGAAAAGATTTATTTCCTTGATCTTACTGGCAGCTATGCTGCTTGCGGGATGCGGCGCACAGACTGCCGCCAAGATCCCCGAAAAAAAGGATGATGCCCCGCAGCCGGAAAAAACGGGCTATACGATAGACAGGACATACCATCCAGTCGAGGTAAATCCGGTAAATCAGAAGTACACGATCAACAAACTCGACGATATCGTGAACCTTTCGCAGTTCGCGGGGTTTACGGAGGATCAGGAGAAGAGGCTGTTGAGCGATTATTTCTTCATATCCCCATCGGATACCGAGCAGCCCTTCCTTGCCTACGAGACCAACGGCTACAAGAGCATACCCAGCTTTATCACCTCTGACAGCGTGCTGCACTCCTTCCACATGTTCTATGACTATACGCTGAAGTCGCTGGAAACGGAGCGCCTGTCCTCTCTCATGAAGGATATGACAGTCCACATGCTGGATGCTTCACTGCAGCAGTATGCGGAGATCAAAGACAGCTCGCTGAAAAAATCCGCGGGCAAAAACGCCGCCTATTTTGCGGTAGCCGCAGAGCTTCTGGGAGAGGATAAAGATGTAAAATTACCGGCGGATATGGAAAAGGCCGTAAAAGAAGAGCTGAAATCGATAGATTCGGCAAGCGGCAGGAGCGAATCCGCCATATTCGGCTTCGATATCGACTACACCCAATTTATTCCGCGCGGGCACTACACCCGCACCGAAGAATTGAAAAATTACTTCAAGGCGGCCATGTGGTACGGGACCGTGCCCTTCCCCTTTGAGATAGACAAGAAACCGGCTTACGACAGCGTGCGGCAGGCATCGCTCATGACCTTAGCCATTACAAACGGCCAGGCCGCCTACGATGACTATAAGGAGCTCTATGATATCACGGAATTCTTGGTAGGCAGCAGCGACGACCTGAATGTATACGACTATCAAACCCTGCTCAGCAAGGCCGTGGGCGACAAGATATCGACCGGAGACCTTGCGGACACCGCAAACCTCAAGAAGATAATAGCGGAGGCAAAGAAGCTGCCCGCTCCCAAGATACAGCAGGACCTCGAGGGCATACCGGGAGGACAGCAGTTCCGGTTCATGGGGCAGAGGTACGTCCCCGACTCGCAGATTCTGCAGGAGCTTTCAGATTACAAGGCCCGGCCGTTTCCCAAGGGACTGGACCCCATGGCGATACTGGGCTCAGACAATGCCCATGATCTGCTGTTCGATACCTACGATGAGGATGGTAAATGGGATAAGTACGCCGAAAAGTACGATAAATTGCGGACGGAATTCAACGGGCTCACCGGCGAGGATTGGCGCGAAAACGTCTACACCGGCTGGCTTTGGTCCTTAAAATCCCTGTTTGAGAAGGAAGACTACAGCCCCAGCTTCATGCAGAAGGAGGCCTGGGGAAACAAGCAGCTTATGACCGGCCTGGGAAGCTGGACGGAGCTGAGGCACGACACCATCCTGTACGCCAAGGCGGCAGGAGCCGAGAGAGGTGACGGATACAGCGGCTATAAGCCCACGGGCTATGTGGAGCCGGTACCCGAGTTTTACAACCGGCTGCTTTGGGTCTCCAATGCGCTGGACGATTATGTAAAATACCTGCAGCAAAATGGAGCGGACAGCGACAGGATGACGCGGATATCCAAGGGATACGACACCATGAACGAGGTGATCGCAAACCTCAGGGACATATCCGTCAAGGAGCTGGAAGGCAAGGAACTGACGGATGACGAGTGGCTGTTCATATATAACTATGGAGCTTACTTGGAAGGAATGACCAATTCCGTCGTTGAGGACGAGAACGGGGAGCCGCTTCGCTGGTTCGACCTGACCTCCGAGACCGACAGGAATATGGCCTGCGTGGCCGACGTGCATACCTCCGGCGACAAATGCCTGGAAGAAGGCATCGGCCAGGCCTATGACATATACGCCGCAGTGCCCATGATGGGCAAGATCTACTTGACCCGCGGCGTCTGCTTCAACTACTATGAGTTCACATGGCCGACGGCGGACCGCCTTACCGACGAAAAATGGCAGCAGCTCTTGAAGGATGGCAGCGTCGAAATGCCGCCATGGGAAAAGGACATGATAAGCGATAAAAAGTCCGACATCCCCTATCCCGAAGCCGATTAAAACCGGCCGGCCATAGCGCCCTCCATTACCCCGGATCTTCTCCTCAGGTCCGGGGCTTTATTTAGCCGCTTCACCCTCGGCATTTCTCTGTCTGTGTAAATAGATCAGCCAATAGGCCATCCCCACAAAGCCCGCTCCTCCCACAATATTGCCTAAGGTCACGGGTATAAGATTCTTCGTTATGAACGTGCCCCAGCTCAGAGCATCTATACCGCCCTGCGTCAGCCCGAGGGAGAGCGCCTGCTTCACCCACATGGGATCTGACTTTGCCAGGATGCCCGCCGGGATATAATACATATTGGCGATGCTGTGCTCAAAGCCGGAGGTTACAAACAGCCATATGGGGAAAAATATCGCCAGCACCTTCCCGGCAATATCCCTCGCCGCCGTGGACATCCATATGGCGATGCAGACCAGCCAGTTGCAGAGGATACCCAAGCAAAAGGCGTTTACAAAGCTCATGCCCGTCTTGCCCGCCGCGACCTTTATGGTGAATCCGCCCAGCAGGCCCGCCGAATAATTGAGCTGCCCGGAATAATGCACCAGCAGCACCACGATCATGGCGCCTGCAAAGTTGCCAAGGTAGACAAAGAACCAGTTGCGCAGCATGGCGGTCCAACCGCTCTTTCTGTCCGCGCAGGACAGCACCATAAGGCAGTTGCCCGTAAAGAGCTCCGCCCCGGCGATCACGACCATCATGAGTCCCGTGGAAAATATCGCTCCCGAGAGCAGCTTCGCGACGCCCACCGAGCTTACGGTATGTATGGCCACATTGGAGCCCTGGGCGGCCAGGCCTATAAACGCACCGCCCATGATACCCAGAACGAACTGCTTCCATGCGGGCAGTCCCGCCTTATACCGCCCCATCTCTATAAAGCTCTCCGCTATCTCAGCGGGGCTCAAAAAAGATTTATCCATATATACAACTCCTCATCTTAAAATAAAATTCAGCCGCATCCCTGTCCATTTCATTGCTATGCAAAAAGCTAGCCCGGCGGTAATATAACCCGCCGGGCACAGGTCGAAGCCAATCTCGCTCAGGCCGCTAAATTGCACGGCAATTTTGTTTGCCGCCCTGCACAATTCGTCGCAGCCTCCAAGTTTGTCCGCAGTCTTATTTCCCCAAACCTTTTTCAACGACCTCGTCGATAAGCTTTTGGTCGGGTATATACGGGATCGTTATATGACCAAGTCCTATATGGTTTTTGTTGAACTCCGCCGCGGTCTCGATGGAATGTGGATTTCTGGCCCACGACCTCCTGGCTACGCCGCCCATGACGTCCCAGAGCAGGGCAGACTTTATGATATCATCGGTCCTGCGGCTGCCGTCCAAAACCAGGCCGAACCCGCCGTTGATCGCCTTGCCTATGCCTACGCCGCCTCCATTGTGAAGGGTCACGAGGGTCATCCCCCGGGCAGCGTTGCCCGCAAAGCACTGCGTCGCCATATCGGCCATGACGTTGCTGCCGTCCTTGATATTCGCCGTCTCCCTGAAAGGCGAATCGGCGCCGCTCACATCGTGGTGGTCCCTGCCCAGCATCACCGGCCCAATCTCGCCGTTTCTGACCAATTCGTTGAACCGAAGGGCTATCTTTATCCTTCCCTCGGCATCCTGATACAGTATCCTTGCCTGTGTCCCCACCACCAAGTTGTGCTTTTCGGCATCGCGTATCCAGATATAATTATCCCGGTCTTGTCCCCGCCTGTCGGGGTCGATGCACTCCATGGCCGCCTGATCGGTCTTGATGAGGTCCTCGTGCTTTCCGCTCAGGCATACCCATCTGAACGGGCCGTATCCATAGTCGAACATCTCCGGTCCCATTATGTCCTCCACATAGGAGGGGAAGATGAAACCGTCCTTTTCATCCTTGCCGTTTCTGGATATCTCCATTACACCCGCATCAAACACGGCCTTCATGAAGGAATTGCCGTAATCGAAGAAATAGGTGCCCCTGTCCACCAATGTTTTGATGAGCTCGAAGTGCCGCCGCAGGCTCTTATCCACAAGTTTCCTGAATTTTCCCCTGTCCTCGGCCAGCATGCGGGTCCTTTCCTCAAACGTCAGGCCCTGCGGGCAATAGCCGCCGTCATAGGGCACATGGCAGGAGGTCTGGTCGGACAGCAGTTCGACCTTTATATTCTTCTTCACGATGTATTCCAGCAGGTCCACAATATTGCCGTAATATGCTATGGAAATAGGCTGCCTTTTATCCAGATACTCCCTGGCGATCGTAAACACCTCATCGGGGTCCGACGATACCCTGCTCACCCATCCCTGATCATGACGGGTCTTGATCCGGGAGTAATCCACCTCGGCTATGATGCCGACACCTCCCGCAATCTCCACGGCCTTGGCCTGAGCGCCGCTCATGCCGCCCAGTCCCGAAGACACGAACATGTGGCCCTTTAGATCCTGGTCATGGGGTATACCCAGCTTCAGCCTGCCGGCATTGAGCAGGGTGTTGAAGGTACCGTGCACTATGCCCTGCGGCCCGATATACATCCAGCCTCCGGCAGTCATCTGCCCGTAGTTGGCCGTGCCCATTTCCTCCGCGACCTCCCAGTTGTCCTGATTGTCGAACATCCCCACCATCAGGGCGTTGGTAATGACGACCCTGGGAGCTTCCGGCTTTGAGGGAAACAGCCCTACCGGGTGTCCCGACTCCACCACCAGCGTCTGGTCTTCCGTAAGTATCTCAAGATATTTCTTTATCAGCCTGTACTGCATCCAGTTCTGGCACACGCTGCCGGTCTCCCCGTAAGTCACCAGCTCATAGGGATACAGGGCGACTTCAAAGTCCAGGTTGTTGTCCATCATTACCTGAAAGGCCTTCCCCGCAAGGCACTTGCCCTTGTATTCATCTATCGGCTTGCCGTAGATCCTGCCCTCCGGCCTGAATCTATAGGCATAGATCCTTCCCCTCGTCTTGAGTTCATTCAAGAACTCCGGGGCAAGCTTCTCATGATACTGCTCCGGCACATAGCGAAGCGCGTTCTTCAAGGCAGTCTTAGTCTGCTCCGGCGTGAGGCGAAAATCCCTGGCCGGCGCTCTCCTGATCCCTTCAGCAAAATCCGGCATTTCCGGCAGATCATCGTCAAGTTTGACAGTCATGGCCTTGGCGACGTCAAAGTTATTCAGCATAGATACGACCCCCTTCTAAAAAATTTATTGTTTATCGTATTAAAACAAGCGGCAATGAACTTAGAGCATCTTTAAGTAATTCGACATCCGTACGCTCGTGTCCTGCAAATTTCTTACCGTATTCGCCTGAGAAAACCCTTTCCCAAGACATATACCTGCCCCACAAGCTACAGACAAAACGGCAGGCCGTGACAATCGTACAGGGCAAAATTACAGTGCAATTTTGCGGTTGCACAGGATTGGCATCGGTCTGATATATATTATATATTAAACCTCGGTTAAATTAAATAGCAAACCCGATATGGCCGGACCTCAGCCTATTTCCGCCGTTTGGATTCGCACTCGCTGCAGTAGCCGTATACCTCGAACCTGTGCCCCGTGGGAATGAAGCCCGTCTCTTTAAAGACGTCCTTGAGTTCGTCTATGGGGCAGAATTCAAAGGAGATGGTCTTGCCGCAGCCTTTGCATATAAGGTGATGATGATGTTCCTCGTCGTCCCGGTACGCATACAGGGTATTCCCGCCGCTGCCCGCTATCTCGCAGACAAGCCCCACGGATTTTAAAATCTCGATGTTGCGGTAAACGGTGGAGAAGTTGATGCCCGGCCTGGCCCGGCCGGCCGCTTCAAAGAGCTCGTGGGCCGTCATCGCCCTGTCCGCGCTTTTAAGCGTGTCCGCCAGCACCCTCCGCTGCTGGGTCAGCCTTACCCCTTTATTCCTGAAACATTCCTCTATATATGTCATCTATTCCCGTCCCCTCTTGTAGAGCAGCACCCCGACCAGTATCAGCACCGAGGTTATCACTATCGTGCCTCCCGGAGCCAGGTCCCAAACAAAGGAAGTTACCAGCCCCGCTATGACCGATGCTAAGGCCACGCCTACGGATATCCCCATGGTGGACTTGAAGCTCTTCCCCAGCTGTATGCTCACCGCAGCCGGTATCACCATCAGGGATGACACCAGCAGCGTGCCGACCACCCTGATGGACAGGGCCACCGTGAGCGCCGTCAGTATGGTAAAGAATATGTTTACCGCGCCGGTGTTCACCCCGGAAAACCTGGCCGCTTCCTCGTCGAAGGTCATGTAAAACAGCTTCCTATAGATAAATGCCATGGACAGCAGTATGAATATGCCCACGATGAGTATCAGCCACAGATCGGAGTCGGTCACAGCCACGATGGAGCCGAAGAGGTAGCTGAACAGGTCGACATTAAAGGCCCGGCCCAAGCTTATGAGAATGGTGGCCAGGCCGATGCCTCCCGACATCACCACGGCTAAGGATATCTCGGCATACTTTTTAAAGCGGTTCCTCAGAAACTCTATGAACACCGCAGCAGCAGCCGACATGATGAGAGCGCCCCAAAAGGGATTGAAACCCAACAGCATACCCAGCGCGACTCCCGAGAGGGACACGTGGGACAGCGCGTCGCCTATCATCGACATCCTGCGCAGCACGATGAAATTGCCTATGATGGGGCAGATAACGGCTATCATTATCCCCGCCGCAAATGCCCTCTGCATGAACGAATAACTCAATATATCCGTTGCGCGTCACTCCCCTTCATATATCCCGTATCCGAAAACCTCTGCGAGGTGCTGCTGAGTGAGATTGGGCCGGTCGTGGACATGCAGCCCTCCGTTTCCCACACAGGCCACCTTGCTTGCCCTTTTAAGCACGGCGTTTATATCATGGCTCACTATCACTATGGTCAGATCATACTCCCTGCGCATATCATCCAAAAGCTCATAGAACCCCGCCTGTGCGACGGTGTCTACCCCGGTGGTGGGCTCGTCCATGAATATGATCTCCGGCGACCCTATCAGCAGCCTGGCCAGAAATACCCTCTGCCTCTGTCCGCCCGACAGCTCGCCTATCAGCTTATGCTTCACGCCGCCCATACCGACCATATTCAGGACGTCCTCCGCCCTGCTGTGAATGTCTCCCCCGCCGAACGGCTTCATCCACTCCCTTGCCCCCGTCATGACGATCTCCTCCACCGTAGCTGGAAAAGACGTATTTATATGGGTGGCATACTGGGAAAGGTAACCCACCCTGCCCCACTCATTGAATCTCTTTATATCCGTCCTAAAGAGCCTGACGCTCCCCTTCCACGGCGTAAGCTCCCCCAGGGCCAGTTTCATAACGGTGGACTTGGCCGCCCCGTTGGGGCCGATGACCGCCATATAGTCCCCCCGCTCCACATATAGGCTGACGTCCTCCAGCACCGGTACATTGGCATACCCAAACGTAACATCGTTCATTTCCAATATCTTGTCCATGCCTATCTCACCAGCTCCTTCTTAAGGCTGTCCAGGTTCTCCTCCATTATGGAGAAATAATCTTCTCCCTTGGCCTTCTGCTGTTCGGTGAGCCCTTCCAAGGGGTCCAGAGTCATCTTCTCTATCCCCGTCTCCTCGGCTATGGAATCGGCTAACTTGGGGCTGGTAAGCGGCTCAAAGAATACATACCTTATGCCGTTCTTCCTGATGAAATCGACTATCTCGGTCATCCTCTTGGGAGACGGCTCGGAGTCGGGCGACACCCCGGATATGGGCACCTGCCTCAGTCCGTAGTCTTCACACAGGTATGAGAAGGCCGCGTGAGTCGTCACTATATCCTTGTACTTCGCCTGCGACAGCGTGTCCGCGTATTCCCTGTCCAAGCCGTCAAACCTGTCTTGCAGTCCGGCATAGTTCTTGGAGTAGTATTCGGCATTCTTGGGGTCCGCCTTGACCAAGGCCTTATATATCTTATCCGCCTGCTGTTTCGCTCTCTTCGGGCTCAGCCATATATGAGGGTCATTGTCTTTGGCTATTCCCTTACCCGTGTTCACCGTCACCACGCCTTTACCGGCAAGGGAAGGCTCCACCTTCTCCGCCCATGCCTCCAGTCCGCCTCCGTTGAATATAAACACGTCGCATTTTTCCAACTTTGCCATCAGCTGCGGCGATGGTTCGTACTCATGGGCCTCCACGCCGGTGGGTATTATCTGCACGGCGTCTATGCGGTCTCCCGCTATTTTCTCCGTAAAGTCGTACAGCGGGTATGTGGTTATGTAGACGCTGAGCTTCCCGTCATTCTCCATCGGCCTGGCCGCCGTACAGCCTCCCAGCAGCATCACCAGCACAAGCAGAAAGATCACATTTTTCTTCATAGATTCACCTCAAGTTGCAAATAGTTTGCATCTGTAATGGTTATTATAGCATACGCATATTTACATCGTCAAGCTGCCTAAGCATTATTAAGTAAAATCAACATATTAAAAAATTTTACTATGTTTATTATGAGATGTTATAGTATTTCTTACTATTGTAATAATGTAAACAGGGTGATATAATTTAAAACATTACTATTTTGTATAAATATAAACTACGGATGTGATACAATGCAAAAAGAGACGACCGGCAGCAAAAAGCTAAAACTTGTCCCGCTGGTACTCATGGTACTTACCTCGGTATTCGGCTTCAACAATATCCCGCGTTCCTTTTATCTGATGGGATACGCGGCGATTCCCTGGTATATCCTGTCCGGCATTACCTTTTTTATACCCTTCACATTCATGATGGCCGAGTACGGATCGGCTTTCAAGGACGAGAGCGGCGGCATGTATACATGGATGGAGAGATCCTCCGGTCCCAGGTATGCCTTTATAGGGACCTTCATGCAGTATGCCGCCTACATAATATGGATGGTCAACATCTGCTCCACCGTCTGGGTGCCGCTGTCCAACGCCATATTCGGCAGCGACAGGACTCCCTCGCTGTCGCTTCTGGGCCTCAACTCCACGCAGGTGCTCGGGCTGCTTGGCATCGCATTGATCGTACTGGTAACGGCGGTGACAAGCAGGGGCCTTGGCAGTATATCGAGGATCACCTCTGCGGGCGGGAGAGCCGTTGCCCTTTTAAATGCCGTACTGTTGGCCGGCGCTTTTTTTGTATTGATAGCAAACGGCGGAAAGCTCGCCCAACCGGTGACTTCGACTATGTCCTTCGTAAGGTCTCCCAACCCTCAATACGGCTCTCTGCCGGCTATGCTTTCGTTTGCAGTCTTCGCCATTTTCGCCTACGGCGGTACGGAAGTGACCGGGGGCGTGGTGGACCAGACGGAAAATGCGGCGGTGACCTTCCCCAAAGGGCTTGCCATATCGGCCGCCATAATCACGGTCGGGTATTCCCTCGGGATATTCGCCGTCGGTATATTTACACATTGGGACAACGTCCTTGCCTCGGATAATATAAACATCGCCAATGCGCTGTATGTGATAATGAACAATCTGGGATACCAGATCGGCCTGGCCGCGGGCCTGAGCAGCGCCGCCTCCCTGACCGCCGGCTGCTGGATGGCCAGGTATGTGGGGATATCCATGTTCCTGTCGATGATGGGCTCCTTCTTCACATTCAGCTATTCACCCTTAAAGCAGCTTATCGAAGGCACTCCGAAGGGATTGTGGCCCGGCCGGATGGCCGAGGTCAAAAACGGCGTTCCCTCGTTCGCCATATGGATACAGTGCGCTCTCATCGCCGCAGTCATCTTTTTGACCTCCTTTGGCGGAGACGCCGCCCAGGTATTTTTCACCCGCCTGGTGCTCATGGCCAACGTGTCGATGACGCTGCCCTACCTGTTCCTGTGCGGCTCCTTCCCGGCGTTCAAGGCAAAGAAGGAGCTGGCCCGGCCTTTTGAAATATACAAGACCCGGCGCAGCGCCCTGGCCGCCCCACTTATCTCCGCGGTCACGGTGGGATTCGCCAACCTGTTCACCATAATACAGCCCGCCATGACCGGCGACCTGAGCTCCACACTGTGGATGATCACAGGCCCGGCCTTCTTCTCCATCGTGGCCTGGCTGATGTATGGCAGATACGAGCGCAGCCTGTCTAAAGGACAGCGGTAATACTAAAAAAGTCCATTTATGAATCGAGCAGTTTACTCATAAATGGACTTTTTAAATAACTATTCACTTAAATTGAACGCCAGCGTTCGATATGACCGCATACTCGGTATTGCCTTCCCATGATACCTTGACTTTGATCGGCAGTTTCAAATCCCTTTCAAGTGCATCTCTGTCATATCCGCTCTTTATCCAGGCCGTCTTCCCCGTGACAATACCGGTGTTGTTGTTCTTTCTTATAGTAATTTGCTCCGTCTTTTTAGTGCCGAAATATAAGACGTTGTCGGTGACTATCCAGTTCTGCATTTTGTCGTCCAAAAATGCCGTCACAAGGACATTCGGAAAGGTATCCGGCGCCTTGGGAGTTACATCTATTATATAATCTACCGGTACTAAATCATACGCGCCCCTGGAATCATCGACCCTTACCGTGGCCGTATAAGTGAAATACTTACTTGTGCCCGAGTCTATAAAATCAGCATCGCTGGTAATTTTACTGACAAAAAAATCGTCATTTATATTAACAGCCTGGGCAGGCCTGTTTAAATAAAGCAGCACGGCCGCAATTAAAATACATAGGGTAACTGACGAGAAGATCAATCTCCTCTTTTTCCCTGCTTCCATTAAAACTCTTCCCTTCATAACATCAAGACTATTTCTAATATTATATAATAACAGCAAAATTTATTCTATGCTGTTTGCGTTAATTCACACAGTGCGGTATGTTAAAATAAATACTTTAGGAAAAGGTTTTATGTATGGAGAATTTGAATCTGCTGAACAGGAAAAACCGGCTAAGGATAGGCGCAAACTACATCTTAATATTACTCGTGGGATCGCTGCAGATATTGTATCCCGTCTACATTTCCAAGATAATAGACGAGCTGTATAAAGCCGCGCCTGCCATAGGGAAACTTTTGGCTGTCGCGGGCGTGCTGATACTGGGCAAGGTATTGGTAGGTTTAGTAAACACCATATATAGCAGCAGGGTTTATTGGGATATATCGTCTCAGTTAAAATACGGTTTGAGTGCAAAGATAATAGACATCGACTGCGGGCAGGTCAAGCGGTTTGACATCGACAGTCTGACGCAGACCATCGGCAACGATACGCAGCAATTTGTCGACTTCTATGTGACCTTCGCGGGGATTTTAATAAAGGATATATTCATCATCACGGGCGTCATAGTCATTGCATTTAAGTCAAACCTCCCGAGATGATAGCCGGGAAGACCGTCATATTTGCCGACCAGCAGACCCGGGAGTACTACGGCGGCTATAACTGCATATTCATATCCGGCCTGCGGTAAATCTGCGCTATCTGCCTATTTCTTTTTGTAATACTTCAGGAACACTGCCCAGGCCAAGATGACCACTGCCGCTGCCGCCGCTCCAGCAAGCACCTTGACGCCCATCGGCAGGGCGGTGAATACGTCTATATTTTTGGAAAACGTATAGGAAAAATAGGTCAGAACAACAGCCCAGGCCAGGTCGCCGGCAAGGCAAAAAAATGCATACTTCCTCACGTCCATGCGTGTGATGCCCGCGGCCCAAATGGCGGGCGTCCTGGTTATGCCTATCCAGCGGCTGACCATGTTTATCACCCCGCCGTACCTGTCGAACAATTTATCCACTTTTCTTATGTCCTCATCGCCGATGTGCAGGTACTTTCCGTACTTCTCCAGCACCGGACGGCCGCCGTAAAAGCCGGTATAATATGCGATGAGGTTTCCCGTGAGGTTGCCAAGCGTGGCGATAGCCACAACGGCGTATGACTTCATAAGTCCTTTGGACACCATGTAGCCCGATGCCAGAAGGGCTATCTGGACGGGATTGGGGATTCCCGTGCCGTCGAACGCCGTCCAGATAAAGAGCCCATAGTATCCGTAATTGATGACCAAGTTATAAATAAAGTCCATAAAAATACCACCCCAATTATCCTTCTCCATTTGGGGTGGTATTAACCACGGCAGACCGTAACAAATCGTGCAAGGCCTGCTATGTTATCCGAATGTCATGAATGATATTACATATTCTTCATGGCGCTGTACACGGCCGCGCAGAAGTCTGAAAACGTCATGGAATCATTGGGCGCGAATTGTCCGTCCGCTGCGCTCATTATCTTTAAAGAGGTCATGATATTGACGCTGTTCCTGACTTCTTTATCCAGTCCGTCTATATCCTTGATCACCGAATCAAAGACTATGTCGGAATTTGTGATCTTGTCATACCCCATCGCTCTGGAAAGCCATAGAGCAAGCTGGGCTCTCGTCACCTTATCGGCCGGTTTGACATCTTCCTTTATGATGCCGTAGGACTTGAGCACCGCTATCGCTTCCGTCTGTCCGGACGTGTCCTCCTCGGCTCCGCCCTGTGCATCATAAGTCACCGGCTTATAGTAATAGTCGGGTACGTAAACCTTGCGCAGTATCGCCGCGGCATTGCCCACAGTCAAGGCATCGCCGGGCACAGGTACGGGCTGCGGCATGATCGAAGTATCGACGAATATCTTCAGGATCTTTTCATTCTTGTCTCCCTTTATCGTTTGATACGGATCAAATTCCTCTCCCGGCACCGTAGGCTGATTTTTGGCATCATATCCCACAAATTCACCGGTCTTGGCGTCTATTCCAAATCCATTCAGATAGGATAACTGATAGACGGGTATGGGATCTCCGGTTATATTGCCTGTATACTGATCCCTCGGTATTATAAAGGTCAGCTGCAGTTTCTGATATTTTGACAGTTTGGCATTGGCATCCTCCATGGTGATGATGCCTGAGGTATCCGCCTTCTCGGGATCGCCGTAGTTGACGTTGAAGCCGGATATCTCTCCATCATTGGTAAAACTCACGTTCGCAGTATTGGTCGGGTACAGTACCCCATCCTCAAACATGATGAATGTTACGCTATAGTTATAATCCTTGCCGGAAACCAGCAGTGTATTGCCAAAGGGCAATTTTATCTTGGATATGCGGTCCTTTGCAATCTGAACGGCCTTGTCGATGCCGATGTCCTTGACGTCGTCGGCCGGTTTGTCCTGATTGTTCCACTCTCCGTAGTTGAGGTTCAGAACCTTGCCCGTTGCCGCTTCGATGACGGCGCTGATATTGCTGTTGCCGTTTTTGTCTCCGTAATTCCCGTTGATGTTATATACGCTCATCTTCTTATTGTCATAGTCCTCGGTAATATTTACATTCAGCGTGAACTTTGCCGGGTCCTTGCCCATGCTTTTGATGTATGCTTCTGCAAAGTCCCTTGCCTTTTTATCGTCCATCTTGCCCAGCGGGGCGAGTTCATTCACGCTGTCTATTTTATATTCTTCCCTGGCTGACTCATAGGCCTGGCCGTCATAGCTTACGGGCTCCCCCGTCTTGGCGTTTATTCCCGTAGCCAGAGGATAGATTCCGGCATTATTGGCAGGGGCATACATCAGCTTTTTCTCCGGCTTGTTGTCCCTCCATATCTGCTGCTGGACAAGATAGGTCCCATATACATCCTTCAGTTTCTTCGCTGCCTCGTCATTACTCAGCAGGCCATTAGTATCCACCTTGGATATGTCTGTCCAGTCGATGTAGTAGCTCGTCACCTTGCCCGTAGAGGAGTCGACGACTATGTCCACCCCTCCGCCCATACTGCCTGTCTGTTCCAGCTTCCTGCTGAAGTGATAGGTATAGGTGGGGGAGCCATTCCCTGCGGAGTAATATCCATATTGGTAATCGACGTTTTTGTCCACCTTATCATATTTGTCAGCGGCATATTTTTTTAAGAATCCGGCTGCGGTATCCTTCAGTTCGTCCCGCGTATACGCCGGAACATTGATCTGCTTACTGCCGGGATAATAGTTATCGTTGCAGTAGTAGTTTATAAGCTCGCCCGAATCGGCGTCTACGCCGGCGCTGACATTGATGTCCTGATCGCCGTAGTAGATATTCCACATCTGTCCGTTTGCCTTGTCATACCTCGGATTCAGGTTCGCGGAAAACTTATCCGCCTTTACTCCGGATATCTCCGATATAAGGTTTTTCGCCTTCTCCGCGGAGTATGAGGCATCTTTGGCAAATACCGGCATGGCGAACATACCGATAAGCATGATAGCCGTCAATATACAGGATATTATCTTTTTCATTCTCTGTTCCCTCCTTTATCTTCCTGTACTTATTATATCATGGGTATATACATATAATGCATTGGTTAACTAAATTTAACATTTATGGCGGGACTTTATATGTGCATATAAAAAAACCGGGCCAAAAGCCCGGTTAATACAAATAAGATTACTTAGCCAGTTCATATATTGCGTTGCCGTATATCTTGGCAAGCAATACGAGATGGTCGATATCTATATATTCGTCCGTCTGATGGTCCAGTTCCTTCTGTCCTGGGAAATTGGGACCGAAAGCCACGATGTTCTTCATCTCCTTGGCATATGTCCCTCCTCCTATGGCCAGGAGAACGGCATCCTTTCCGGTGACATCCTGATAGACCTTCGCCAGGGTCTGGATGAGGGGATGATCCTTGGGGAAATACAGAGGATCAGCGGCATCCATATTTTCTATCACTATGCCCGTGCCCTCGATCTTCTTATTGAAGGGCTTGATGAGATCGTCATAGGTATGCGTAACGGGATATCTGATATTGAGTCCCAGCCTGCCCTCGTCCTCGCTGACATTTACCGTGCCTATGTTGAAAGTAAGTTCTCCGGTATCGTCCTTGAGGTATACGCCGAATTTCTTTCCATTGGTCTCCATGCCTACGTTCTCGGCAAAGAAGTGTATGTACTTCTTTACGTCTGTATCCCCCAGATCCAAGGTGTCTAAGAACATGAAGAGCTGCATTATCGCGTTTTTGCCCGTTTCCGGCTGTGCTCCGTGAGCCGCTACTCCAACCGACGTTATGGTGAGGCAGCTGCCTGCGGCTTCATACCTCAGGTCTACTCCCTTAGCCTTGCTGTAGCTGTCTATGGCGCCTTCGACTTTCTTGACATCCTGCGCCTCCAAAACGGCCTTTGCTATCCTAGGCACCATGTTTTTGACCTCGCCGCCCGTAATGCTCTTGATCTTTATGCCCGGCGAAGCCTTTTTGTTGAATTTCATGACCAGATCGAACAGGGTGAGTCCCTTCTCCGCATATATGGCGGTGAAGTTGGCGTCGGGTGTGAACCCGGTATCCGGCTGCTCGTCGTGTTCTAGGTAATACTCGATCTCATGGGAACCCAGCTCCTCATTTGAACCATAGAGTATCCTTACCCTCTTGCTTATGGGAAGTCCCAGGTCCTTTATGGCCTTGAGTCCCAGCAGAGCCGCGATGGTCGGGCCCTTGTCATCTATGGTGCCTCTGCCATATATCTTATTGTCATGTATCTCTGCAGCATATGGCGGATATGTCCAGCCGTCGCCCTCGGGGACCACGTCCATGTGCCCAAGTATGCCTACCAGCTCTTTGCCCGAACCATATTCCGCATAGCCCACATAGTTATCCACATTCTTAGTCTTAAAGCCCAGTTCCTCCGAAACTTTGAGAGCGGCCGCTATGGCATTGGCCGGGCCCTCTCCGAAAGGTTTTCCCGGCTCCTTAGGTCCGTTCACGCTCTTAGCCCTGACTACCTCTTGAGTAGAGCGTATCAGCTCATCTTTCAGTTCGTCGACCTTTTTGTTGATGAGTTCCTTTACATCTTCCATAATACCCCTCCTCATATATATTTATCTATATTATAGATTAGTTGAATTTAGTTTTCAATGATTATAAAAATTTACAGATCATACAAATTGTAACAAATATAAGATTTAAAAATCAGGACTCCTCAGCTATAAGATAAATATGTTTTTAACATGGTATCATGGCAATGAAATTTTAATCCCGCTCATGTATAATAAAACCTCCCGATCAGAATTAAAATCAAAATTCTGATCGGGAGATTCTTTATGCTTGTATTCTTTTATAGATTTATTTCCTGCCCTGATATGAAGGTCTTACAAACGTTGAAGGAATCGTCCACAAGATTGAAATCCGCATCGTACCCCTTGCCGATTTTGCCCTTCCTTATCTCCATATGCTCCGCGCAGTTGGTGGAAGTCATCTTCACGGCATCGGGGATACCCAAGCCAAGTCTGACAATTATAGTTTTGAAATGATCCGCAACGTCCCTTGTGCTGCCGTACAGCACTCCGTTTTTCAGGTAGATCGCCCCGTCCTTTATTATAAAGTCTTCTGTTTCCCTGTCTGAGGAATCATGGCCGAACTTGATCTCTCCGTCGGATACCGCCATGATCTTATCCGTTCCCTTGGCCTTTATCAGTATTTTCATTGCTTCTTCACTGACATGTACGCCATCCATTATGAGCGCGCAATATATATCATCGCTGAGGATCGCCGCGCCCATGATGCCCGTTTCCCTATGGGCAAACGGCCTCATCGCGTTATACATATGGGTCACCTGGGTGGCTCCTGCCCGTATGCCCTTCATGGCCTGGCCGTAGGTCGCCATGGAATGTCCCATCGAAACCGTTATTCCCGCTTCCGTAAATTTATTGATCGCCTCGCAGGCTCCCTCCAATTCCGGGGATAATGTTATTATCTTTACGAGGTCGGCCCCTGCGGCGATCAATTCCTCCACGTCCTCGGGAGCCACAACCTGTCTGAGTTTATTCTCATCCATGGCTCCCTTCTTCTCCATGCTTAGAAAGGGACCCTCCAGATGGATGCCCAAAAAGCGGGCTCCCGGATAATCGCTGTCATAGGCCTTCCTGCATTCTTCAAATACCCTGAAATATTCCTCATTGCTTTCCGGTCCCAAAGTCATATAAAATCCCGTAACGCCCCTGCGGGCATAATCCATTGCCATATACTTGAGTTCATCGGCATTATAGCCGCTGGATGCGTGACAATCGATGAATCCCGGCACCAGATAACGGCCGCAGGCATCTATTATCTCACTGCCTTTAAGCTCTTCGTCCCTCAGCTGTCCCACATATTTAATGACGCCGTCTTCTATAAGCACGTCATTGTCTTTCGCCATCATGCCATTGATGGGTATTCGGGCATTTTTTATTATTTTCCCCATACTGTTTAGGTCTCACTCCTCCCGGTTTAATTTATCAGATCATTTGTTCCTGCTCTTTTCCTCCATGGATCGCTTGTCAAAAGCCTGAACGGCATCTTTCCCCGCATTTGTTATCTGTTCGACCAATTCTTTTAACGGCATCGTCTTCCTCTTGACGATCGATTCTATCACCATCGTAATGTTAGTTCCGGTTATAACATATACATTATCATATTTCATGCTTAAAGTAGTAGATATCCTGAACGGAGTGCCGCCGATAATGTCCGTAAATATCAATGCGCCTTCCTGCGAATCTTTAATGATATCCTCTATTTTGTCCGAATATATCTCCAAGTCCGTACCATTGAATTCGACCTTTACAACGTCCTTTTGCATTCCCATTATAAAATTTATTCCGTCCAGCATTCCGTCGGAAAATCTACCGTGTCCCGTGATTATGAGTTTAACCATCGTATGTCTCCCAGTTCCTTATTTTCTACAAGATCCCCAACCACTTAGCAACTACGCCAAATACCAATATCAGCATAAACAGATATGTCGGCTTCACTCCCTTTTTCAAAAGCCAATAGATAAGAAAGGTGAATGCCAAGGGGATCATATTGGGCATGATCTTGTCCAGAACATCACCCTGCAGTTTTATAGATACCTTGCCGGCATGTATCACAAGAGGCGTACTCATGCTGACGTATGAAGCGATCAGCGCGCCCAGTACGGTAAGTCCGACAATGGAGGCCAGCTTGGAAAGCTGCTTTGTCCCGGTTTTGAGCTTAGAGAGAGCGCTCAGCCCCGTCCTGTAGCCATAGCCTATTCCTCCAAACTGCAGTACAAAGTGCAGTATATTAAACAAGACAAGGGACAATATGGGCCCCGCAAAATTGCCCTGTATGGCAAGTGAAGCTCCCAACCCCTGGCAGATCGGAAATATCGTAAGCCATATAAGAGCGTCTCCTATTCCCGCGGCAGGTCCCATCAAAGCATACTTGACGCCCCGTATGGCTTCCCTGTCCTCACCCTTTTCCTCCATAGCCGCTATAACGCCCGCGATGGGAGTTACCACGAAGGGGTTTATATTAAAAAACTCCAGATGATCTTTCAACGCGGCCTTTAACTTATCCGGGTCATTTTTGTAAATTTTCTTCAGAGCCGGCATTAAAATATACTCCCATCCCAATGCCTGCATCCTTTCAAAGGAAAAAGCCGATTGAAGGAAAAAAGATCTCCATGCCATGTTATTCAGATCTTTTTGGGTCAATAAACCCTTTTCATTGTTAGATTCCGTCATCTGAGACCGCCTCCTTATCCCCGTCGTCATCATCGTCAGACTTTCCGTTATAATAAGTGTAAGCCGCTATAATGACGGCTATTATCGCCACGCCTATTATAGACAAATTAAAATAAGTTACCAATACGAATCCTAAAAATACAAAATAAACCAGATCCTTTTTCATCATAATTTTAAGCAAAATGGCAAAGCCAACGGCCGGCATCATTCCGCCGGCTACCTGCAGACCGTCGAGTATTACCGCAGGTATCGAGTCGATCATAGCCTTGGCTGCATCCGCGCCAAAATATAATGGTAAAAAGGTAATGAGGAAAAAGAAAGTAAACATCCCTATCATTCCAAAAAGATTCATACGCTCTATACCTTTAGTATCACAATTTTCAACATATCCGTCAGCTTTATGGATAAACCCGGCGTTTGCGGTATATATCAGATTGCTGAGGGCCTGAACGGCTATGGAAAACGGCACTGCTATACCTATGGCAACTTTAGCGTCGACATTGGTCAGTATGGCAAACGCAGTCCCCAGTATACCTCCTATAACGCTGTTCGGAGGCTGCGCCCCTCCTATGGCCATTACTCCCAGGAATACCAATTCCAAAGTGCCTCCCACTACTAATCCCTTTTGTGGGTCGCCCAGGATCAACCCGATTATAGCTCCGGTCGCAAGAGGCCTGTATATCTGCAGATTGCCGTCATCGCTGTCCAAACCGCAGATCCCTGAATATATGGATATCAACAATACCTTTAATAACATTATTCCGCCTCCTTTATCAATTTCATGACATCGGTACCGTTTTCATCCGGTACCCTTCTGGCTTCGCATTCGATGCCCATGGCTTCCAGTTTTTCAAAGGCGGCAATATCCTCTTCGTCTACTGAAATGGCGGAAGATATTTGTTTTTTGCCTTCTTTGAAATGCATATTTCCTATATTTAATTTTTTAATTGGAATACCGCCTTCGGCAAGCTTGACAATGACGCTTACCTCCCTTGCTATTATAAAGACATTTTGGCTAGGCCCGGCCTTAGGAAGCTTTTTTATGGCTTCCTCGACGCTGAAATACCGTGTGCCTACTCCATGGGGAGCGGCCATGTCGAGCAGAATCTGCTGAGTCTTATCTCCACAGACCTTGTCGTCGACCACAACTATCAGGTTGGCATTGACCTCCGAACACCATGTCACGGCAACCTGTCCATGTATCAGCCTGTTATCGATCCTTGTCAGTACGATCGGCATTTTTTCATCTCCTTTCGGCATTTATACATGCAAAATTCGTGCCAATCAGTGTAATACATAGATATAATAAAAAGATGCCCAATTCATTTGAACATCTCCAATTTATACTATTCTAATATTATCCGAGGGTTTACGATTTATTATTCGTAATATCATAACTTAAAGTCATTGATTTTTAAATTGATTATGTCATAAATATAGGCGATCTCCGATACGGGTACCTCGACTTTGTAAACGTCCGCTATGACACTGAAGGATTCCTCTGCAAAATTTATGAACTGTCCATGACACTGTTTGAATTCATCCAGCCCTTTATATGACGTTATCGGTTCCTTCATCACCAATCTCTCTATAAGGCAGCTTATATGAATATACAAACTTATCTTCAGATCGTTGGTGAAATTCATCTTTAATTTTCGCTCAAGGTCATTTATAATGATCTCGACCTGATCGATTATCTTATTGGAATTCAATATGGTTATATTCTCTATAACATTCTGCAGCGAAAATAATTTTACTATGGCTTGGTTGATCTTCTCTATTTCCTCATCGTCCGCAATATTTTTCAGCGCCCCCTTGAGGATGCTGTAGCCCTTGCTGAGTATCAGGTCTTCCAAGGACAAATATTGTATCTCCCTGATCCCGGGATCGATCGTTCCTATTATCAGTTTCACTTCATATTCCTTGAATATCTTATCGCCGATCCCATTTCCGCTGAGTTTATTATAGTCATAGGCAATTATCTCTATATCGTTGCCCGTAAGACATTTGGCAAGCAGATCCCTTATCTTTACCGCGACTCCTATGCCCGTCATGCAGGTCACGATTATGGCATTTCTCTTGTTTCTGTTATATTTAATGAATTTATACCTGTTGTTATTTTCGGCCACGGATTCCGATACGATCTTCTCCAACTCTTCTCCTCTCATTATCCTGTTGCCTACTTCTATAGCCAATTGAGTGGTGATATTATTTACAATACCTATATCCCCGTCCACAATATCCACAATAGATCCATATATCTCCTCCAGCGAGCCCATGTCCACCAATATGACGACTCCCGGCGACGTATTTATCCCTTTTAAATAACTGCTTATTTTATTCATGATCTCCTGAATAGGCATTTCTATGGGCATATCAAAGGCTTCGAAAATAAACTGCCCCAGCAGCCTGTTTGCGACGCTTGCGATACTGCTCGCAGTAGAATATCCGTGAGAGATGATCACGGCGGTGATATTATTTTCGTTATTCTCCTGGTTAAACGTATTTATATATAACGTGAAGTAAATTAATATAAGCCTGTCGGTCTTCATGTCAAGATTGACCTCAATGAGTCCCGCCAACTTTTTGGCAATTAAGAATTCCTTGGGGAAGACGTCTTCTATGATACTTAAAGCCGTCTCAAAATCATAGCCGCCCTCGAGTTTTTTCGTGGTGCCGTCGTACATGATATTTATCAGGTAAGTAAAGACAATGGATGCGTTGCCGTAGTATTTGATCCCGTATAGGTTCTCCATGATCTCCAGGATATTTTGTATGACCTTTTTAGTTTCATTATAAAAGACGTTGTCGCTATAATTCTCAATATCCTTAAAGATAATTTTATCCAAAATCCTATCTATAGTCATGGTCATTTTATTCCTGAAATCCCTTATATTGATTTTATTGTCTTTATGATCCCGAATGGTATCAAGCAGTATCTTCGTCTCTTCATCTATCGGGGAGTCTTCAAACACCCCGCTGGAGTCATAACCTTTGGGGGTGTCTTTGGACACGAACATGCTGCTGAATATGCTTCCCGTTAAAATTAGATCGTTTTTCGTTCTGATCTCCTCAGGCAGATCGTACAGATGTATTTTGACTATTTTGGCGCTGTCCATTACGCCGGCGCCATAAGCCGAGGCGCAGCTGTATTTGATCATATTCTTCAGTCTTCCTACATTTCCCGATATATCAGCCTTCAATAGTATATCCATTACCTGCTTGCCAACAACGACGTCTATCCCGATATTTTTAGCTTCTTCCTGATAAAAATCGTATATCATCTGCATTTTTTCTTTGACAGGTCTTCCGAATAGATCCGGAATATCTACAATTAAAGGTATGCGGCGTAAAAACGTGTTGATGAGATTCAAAGATGGTTTTTCCGTTGTGGCAAAGATAAATCTTACCTTTGATGACCTCCAGTTATTGGACTCTCCCAGCCTCCTGAATATTCCCTTATCGAGAAACAGGAAGAGTTTCTCCTGGCCCTCCGGAGGCAGCCTGTGGACCTCGTCCAAAAACAGATAGCCCCCGTCGGCCTCTTCCAGCAGTCCTATTTTATCCTTATCGGCGCCTGTAAAAGCGCCCTTTACATAGCCGAATAAATTTGCCGACAGCAGTTCGGGGTTGTCCGCATATTCCGCACAGTTGAATATGACGTAAGGGGCGTCATCCGATATTACTTTATTATTCTTTGCATATTCATAAACGACCTGCGCCATGAAACTTTTGCCTGTGCCGCTGTTTCCTACGAGAAGCAAAGGAAGGCCGTCGGGAGGATATGCGGCGGCAGATTTGCACATTTTGACCTGCTCTCTGAGGCTTCCGCGGCTGCCGATCATCTTGCCAAAGGGATCGGACTTTTCGGCTGCCGCTGCCCTTTCGACTTTCGCAGGCCCGGCCGATTTGTGCAATGCGTCGCTGCTCTCATAGACGTCCCTGTCTATAAAATAAACGGGTTTGGTATTGATTTTTATCGCTTTGCCTTCCGTATACAATTCATTCAGCAAATGACTGGCGGCGTTTCTCTTTATATTTATTCCCTTTGCTATTTCGCCGGCCGTTACGCCTCTCTTTTTGTTATTGCACAGCTCTAAAGACATGGCCTTTAACAAATCATATACCTTATCCTTGTTTCTCATCATGCTTATCCTGTTACCTTCCTTTGTTGAAGATTAAATTCTTTATTTCAAAGGTCAATGGCAAATGTACCTAAAATAGTCTGCCACAGTTTGCAGACAAACCGGCAGGCCGTGACAAAGCCGCTTCGGCATCGGCCTGAGTCTATTATACCCCATTTAAACTTCATATGCTAAGAAATCACCGGTTTCCGGCGATCATAAATATTTACAGATCGCAGTGAATATGATATTATAAATGATAAGTAGTAAGTAGTAAGTTATACCCAAATATTCCCATAGTATGTCGATGAGGAGATGTATATCATGGCCGATCTTAAACTGTCCCAAAGCTTTTCGCTGATCGCTTTAAATGCACAGGACAGTCTCTATATGACGACCGCGAAGAAGGCGGCGCTCCGCTGCATGGCGGCCTCGGTAATTCTGGAGATTTATCTGGAAGGCGGCTTTATGCAAAGCGGCGACAAACTGTCGGCAAAGCGCGGCACCGACGACCTGAGCAATCTGCTGCCCTACCGCGATGCGGTTTTGGACCCCTTGATCCGCAGAGATCCTAAGATAAACAGAAATCTGAATTGGTGGCTGAAAAGAGCCTCGGCGCTTCCCATGGGAAAACTTGCGCAGCTCGAGTATGCCATGGCAGATTCCCTCAAGTATATGGACCTATTAGAGGAGATCCCCCAGCTCCTGGGGTGCGATCTATATTATGTGACCTCCGGCGTTTCCGTAAGGGAATACCGCGGCGACATCGATGAATACTCGGCGCAAACAGAGTATATCCGGGCGGAAATACTGGAGGACGGCTCTGTGACGGACGAGACTATCTGCATGCTGTGGCTGCTCCGTGAGAGCGGGTGCATGCACGACTTCTTCTCACGGAACGAGCTGGAAAAGGTGGCCGTGAGGATGGACGGCCTGGCCCACAGCTCGCCCCTCGCCAAGCAGATATATCCCATGCGCATACACCGCGGCGCCGAGCTGGCCATAAAGGAAATGCTGCACATGAAAAGCGCCGTCCTGACGACCCCCATGGGAAGCGGCATAAATTTTGCCTTCCCCATACTGGAGCGCTCGCACTCCGTCTTTATAGATACGGAGGAATGGTTCCCCGATCCGCAGAAGAGGCTGGAAGACGTGGAGGCCAGGCTGTCCGGCAACGGCCACGTCTATAAGACGATCAGCCGAAACGGACCCGTATCGCTGATAAAAATAGACAATATTATCTATGAAGCGGTGCCCCAGGCAATAACGGTCAGCAGGGTGCCCATCCACGGCGTCCGCCTTCTTCCGAGATACCCGGGAGCGGTATAATGTCCAGGAAGCGCTCAATGGAGACCATATCGGCATCCGGCACGGTGTCCATAGGAGAATTGGCCAGGCTGACCGGCAGCCGCTACAGCACACTCAAGTATTATGCGGAGGAGGGCATACTGCCGTTCATGCAGGCGGAGGAAAATCTGACGCGGCGTTTCGACAGGGAAGAGTCGATACAAAGGATCGAAGAGATACGATCGCTGAAAAGAGCGGGAATGAGCATCCCGCAAATCAAAGAAGCGCTGAAATAGCAACCTGAAAGAAATCTCCCATCCTACAACAGGCGGGAGATTTCAATTTTTATTCTTCTACTAAATACCTAACTATATCTTCGGCCGTTTCAGCCGTGCTGACCCTGTGCAGAAGGTCGTCGTCGGCCAATTTCGCCGCGACCTTGGACAGCAGGACCAGATGATCCCTGGCGGAATTGGCGTCGTTGCTCACGCAGAATAAAAATATGGTATTCACCTTTCCGTCATCCAGCGTCTCCCATTCTATATCATTTTTGAGCGTGGCTATGGCGATGCCTATCCTGGTGACGCTGCCGCTCTTGCCATGGGGTATCGCCACTCCGTTTCCTATGCCCGTAACTCCCTCCTGCTCTCTTAAGTATATATCCTGTACAAACTCGTCCACATCGTCTATATAGCCGTTCCCGCACAATATGGCGCTCATCTTTTTTATTGCGTCATCCTTGGACTTCGCTTCCAGACCTACCCTTATTATATTCTTATCCAATATCTCTTTCAGTTCCATGAGGTTATCCTCCCGTCAAGTATTATCTGTATAAAGCAGCCTTGCCCAGCGAGCCGAACAGCTCCATCTTTTTGTGCACGACCTTTTTTGTCGCTTCGATCGACGGATTATAGACCTTGGGCGGTAAAAACGTCCCCGTTTCATTTAAGATGCTCGTGACCGTCTTGAAGAACTCCTGTTTGATATCGCTGGAAATGTTCACCTTCTGAATGCCTGTCTCGCACGCCTTTCTTATCTCCTCATCGGGATTATCGCTTCCTCCGTGGAGCACCAGAGGTATGTCCGTTATCTTATTGATCTCCCTCAATATGTCTATCTGCAGCTGCGGCTTGAAATTCTTGGGATATATTCCGTGGGCCGTACCGATGGCAACGGCCAGGGCATCCACGCCCGTGTTGCTTACGAAAGTGACCACGTCCTTGGGGTCGGTATATATGACGTTGTCCACCCCGCCCTCGTCGGAATTGTTCATAGTTCCGATAGTACCTATCTCGCCTTCTACGGATACGTTGGCCATATGGGCGATATCCGCAGTCTGCTTTGTTATCTTCATGTTATCCTCAAAGCTCATAGCCGAACCGTCGATCATGACCGACGTAAATCCCGCCTGGATCGCCTTTACACATTCGCCTACAGTCTTGCCATGGTCAAGATGCAGGGTGAAGGGCACTCTGCTGTTCTCTATTCTCTTGGTCACATATTCAAAAAAGTAAGGCGTCGCGTAATTGAACTCGCCGGGCGCAAATTGAAGTATGGCCGGCGTATCGGTCGCTTCCGCCTCTTCCACGACCGCTCTCACCAGCGCCACATCCGTGGTGTTGAACGCGCCTACCGCAAAGGAATTCTCTTTAGCCACGTGCAGCATATCTTTTAAATTTAACAGCATTATCTGATAACCTCCCGAAAAATTATTTAAATATGGGATAAAGCATTTGACTTTATATATGCTTTATCCCACAATATCAAGTGAACTGTGCTTTCAATTAAGACCCATATTCTCTTTATTATAGTATATCAGGGAAGGATCGCTAAATACCACCCATTTATTAAATATGAAACAGACTAACTTACAGACCGTGACAACTCTTGCAGCTGTGAAATTGGCATCAGTACTGCACTTACTTCATTATCTCAAAAGAAATATCGTCTCCCGAGTCATCGTCATTGATCTCATAACCCAGATCATCAAACTCTTCATCTTCCTTTGTAACATTTTTCTTTATCAGCGACAATACCACGCCCGTGATGACGCTGCCGATCGCCAGGCATATCAATGCCTTCGCCGGATGATTGAAGAACGGGAACGCTATAAAGCCTCCGTTGGGAAGCGGCGACGAGACGCCCCAGCTCATTGAAAGTCCGCCTGCGACCGCAGAACCTATTACGCAGGAAACTATGACTCTTACCAAATCGCGGGCCGCTATCGGGATAACGCCTTCCGTGATCATGACGCAGCCCATGGGAACCGCTGACTTTAATGCCTCGATCTCGGCACGGGTATACTTCTTTCTTGTCAGGATCGCAGAGATCGCAATGCCGAACGGCGGTATCATTGATCCTAAGAACTGGCATACCTTCGCATCGCCGATGCCCTCGGCAAGCAGCGCGTTACAGTAAGCCGTAGCTACCTTATTGACCGGGCCGCCGAAATCAAACGTGGCCATACCTCCCACGATAGCGCCGTATAAGAATTTAGCTCCGCCCGACAGAGACGTCAGGAAGTTTGTCATAATGGTAGTAAACCAGTTTATGGGCGCGCCCAGAACCGCAAACATAATGAGCGCGGAGATCGAGGTCGCCAAAAACGGTATGATTATTACCGGAATGATCCCCGTCAAGCTCTTTGGAAGCTTAACATATTTCTTTATCAAGAGGACCAGATAACCAACCAACAGACCGCCGACAAGGCCGCCGATAAAGCCTGCCTTGATCTGATTGGAGATCAGACCTATTATCAAACCGGGCGCCAACGCCGGCCTGTCGGCTACCGAGAATGCTGTGTAGGCGCAGAGTATAGGCACCATCAGGGACATCCCCAATTGACCGGTGGTATACATCCAATATCCAAAGCCCGTCGTACCAAGGTTGTCCACACTGGAACCCGCCAGCGCTCTCCCTATTGCCATTGTCAGCCCGGAAGCAACGACCAGCGGGATCATGTAACTGATACCTGTCAGAATATGTTTTTTAATATCTCCAAATTTCATATCAGTTCTTCTCCTTTTCTAATAGTCTCTCTACTTTTTGAATAAATCCAATTGGGTTCTTGATAAGCGATGAAGTATCGATCTTGATGACTTTTTTCCCTTTAAAGCGATCCATTCCATTGATAGCAATATCTATTGCCAAAATGACGACGTCGGCTTCCGCGATATCCTTTGCGGTCAATTCGTTTTCTACTCCGATCGTCCCCTGCGTCTCGCAGTGAATGGTGTGTCCCCTGACTTCCGCGCTTTTCACTAATTTCTCGCGGGCGATATAGGTATGAGCTATTCCTGCCGTGCATGCGGCGACCCCTACTATTTTCATCGTGCCTGCCTCCTTTCCCTCGTAATGTAAGCTTGCTTCTCTATCATAAATTCATAGGCTGCCCTATAATCACCCTTGCATCGGGCGATGCCAGCTTCAAATCGTGACATCCGCAAGGGATCAACGCTCCGTGGCCCTGGATCAGCTTTACCGATCCATCCCTCCACTTAAGGTTTACGTCATTATCGACCGCGATCATTATCCTGTGCCCGTCAAAAGCCGGTAAAGCAAACCCGCCCTTAACGTCGACGACCTGCATGCCGAACGCATTGGTATCCGAGCCGCCTATCATCTGGGTCGACTTGCTTTCATTCTGCGTTATAACTTCCTTAGGCCTCATGATCACCTTTTCCCGTATTCCCTGCTGTGAATAAGTTGCAAAGTCAAACAAATTTATACCTTCATCAACGGAAAGTCCGCTGTACATCTCTTCATCGGTCAAAATAACGCCGTTTATATTTCTTTCGGCCCGGATCGTTATGTCGCTGCACTCGTGTATCTCCACGAAGAGACATCCCGGACCCACCGCATGCGGCATTCCCGCCGGTATCAATATGACGTCTCCCTCTTTTACCGGTATCTGGTGAAGACAGTCCACCATCCTATCCACATCCTGCTTTTCACACAGATCCCGCCACAGTTTCCTTGTCACATGCTCTTTAAAGCCCGCGTATACGCAGTTCTCTTTGCCCTCTACTCTTCTGGTCCTCGCAATATACCAGGCCTCCGTCTTCCCGCAGATGCCGCCGAAATATTTTTTTGCATCGGCCTCCGTCGGATGGCACTGAAGGACAAGACGGACTATCGTATCCCCCGCTCTGGCAAGCACCGATAAATTATTGGGATTTCGCCTGTTGTAATTCTCGCCGAGAATGCCGTCGGGATCTTCCGCTATGATATCCCTCAATGATACCGACCCCTGCTCAGGTATCGTCCTGCTGACGGCATATCCGTCCTCATGGCCCTTGGATATGGCGCCTATGGACGTCACAAGCAGCTCTTCGGCATTATGTCCGTCCTCGGCCGTGTCCATCCTTCTCCACTCATTTAAAAGTTTACCGCCTATATACGGCCGGGTTATCCTGTCATCGCCAAAAAGAATCGGCTTACTGCTCCACTCGCTCATGATCCTGTCCTCTCCCTTCTTCATTAAAATGTCTGTTTTTCGCATCCTTAGATAGAACTTCATTCATAGATGCGTGTTATATCAAATCACACATTCTCTATGGTATCGTCCTTCATCATCAGATGCACCGCGCCCAGCTTGAACGTCTGAGGCAGCGCAAGGATATTTGGGTCCTCCCCCACTATCTTCTTTGCGTCCTTTAAAGCGTCTTCTATGGTAGCCCTGGTCTTCAGACCCATTCCCCTTGCATATCCCGGTTCCTGGGCGCCGCATATGTAGATGGCGGATGTATTCTGCTCCGCTATGTGTCCGCAGGAGATCATGGAAAAGCCGTGAAACGGATGAAACGCATAGGCATATCTGTATTTTCTTATATACTCTTCATTGGTTGCAAAATACTCCCCATATTTATTCATATCCGGCAAAGTGTACATATGATTTTTTTGGAACATATCGTACATTTCCCGTAAATAGGGCCAATAGGCGTCATTAAAATAGCCGTTGCAGGCCGAGGCGCAGATGATGACACAGTTGTCCGCCATGATCCTCTTATGCCGTATCACCTGTGCCGAGAGCGCCTGCATCAGCATTATTGGATTGGTCCCCATGCCGTCGCCGTAATGAAATTCCTGCGGCATGCCGAATACCAAAACGTCGTATTTCTTTTCCGCAAAGGGCACGAAGGTCCTCTTATTGGCCATCTTCCAGGAATACGGCTGCATTACCTTGGCATAACCGCTGTTTATCTCGATCTGTCTCGATTTCGTATCCAGGACCGCATCGCAGCAGAAGAATTTCTTGCCCATACACTCCTCCATGTACTGCCCTATCTCATCAAACTTGGTTCTCATAAGGGAATGAGTGCTGACCGGAACAAAATCACTGCGGTGCATCACCTCGGGCACATGATGGGAAGCTATCGACCTCCAATGGGTTATGCCCGTGGCACAGTGCTTATAGCCGCCCGAATATCCCCCGTAGGGATTCCCCTGCGTGTGCCCTATGAGGATAGCGACGTCGCTGTCATAGACATATTTGTTCATTATGACGGGATCTCCGCGCTTCGTCTTCCCCAGGTCCACCAAGTGCTCATAGTCTTCGCTGTCATGATTGATTATCCGGCCCGTATGCCAAAACTCATTGAATATCTCGGGACCCAAAATATTGTAGATTTCCTGTTTCGTGTTTTTTCTGTGAAGGCCGTTGGAACAGATCAGCAGGATATCCTCTTTTTCCACGCCGGCGGCATAAAGTTCCTTCAATATGACCTTTATGGCCGTCTTCCTGTGGGAAGTCGGCTGTTCTCCGCCCTTTACCTTATCGGGAAATACGATGGTCACCTTGGCTCCCTTAAATGCGAGCTGCGATAAAGGTTCCATTCCCATGGGGTTTCTGACGGACTCCAGGGTCTTCTGTTCCAGCTGTTCCTCGGGAATATACGGAGGATCGGGGATGGTCTCCCCTGGTATAAAAACGTCCGTATTTTCCGGAAGATCAGCTTCAACGGTGCCCAATCCATATTCAAAACTAAGCCTCATATATGTCCACTTCCCTTTCGTTAATAACCCATATATATTTTAACTATTTCCAAGTACTCGTCGGGATAAAAACCGATGTCTCCCGTAAATCTTGTCAATGCGATGAGACCCCCGCTTATTTCGGGTATCGAGGCAAGCATTTCGGCGTTTTCCCTTTTAAGGCCGCCGCCGTATACGACGTCCATTCCTCCGGATACTTCCTTTATATAGGCCGCCGTCTTTGCAATGTATTCTCTATCCGGAGCAGACTTCCCGGGCCCAATGGCCCATACCGGCTCATAGGCGATCACCGCGTCTTTTCTGTCCACGTCTTTGAGGCCGATCTCTATCTGACCCTTCAGTATATTCTCCCGATCCGCCTGTTCATCGCTGCTTTCTCCTATACAATAGAGTACCCTTAAACCCACTGACAATGCTGCTTTTATTTCTTTATTTAAAATGCGGTCGACCGCCGCCCTATCATTGACTCCGGCCTCGCGCATAATGCCTGCCTTGTCCTTTCTTTCCTCGCAGTGGCCTATTATGGCGCTGCTGCATCCCATCGCCTTGACAGCGCTTGCAGTACAGTTCGTCGTAAAGGCTCCGAAGTTTTCTCCTGCGGAAATATCCTCCCTATATACGCCCTGACTGCCTATGGAAAGCCGTCCTTCCGGATCAAGGGCCTCCACGGCGGGGATTATATGCGCCTCCGGCATGTATACCACGAATTCGATTTCCTCCGCGCTATACTTACGTAGTTTGTCCCGGATGCTGTTTATTATATACTTTCCCCACTGATTTACCGGCGCGATGGTATTGACGCCTCCTAAATCCTTGGGCACATCAAACCTTTTCAAGTTTAAAAATATATGCTTCATGGCATTCTCCTTTATGTGTTAGTTTTATATTAACACCTCGCGGGTATGCTTTACAATCAGTTTTTACGCAAACGTTGTCTCAATTTTGCCTAAGTCTCCTGCTTATGATTCGCTCAATTCTCAATAGTGGATACATGCGTAAATGCCCATCAGTACTAATTTTTTATAAATTTAAAAGGAAAATCTGACTTTATGTCGAATATATAATTGTTGAATGGTTTAAATGAAAATATACATCCTAAATATAATTACGCAACTTTTTACTCAAAATATCTATGATTTTTTACTTCAAGTATATACAGGTATTAATGATTCGCAGGGAGTGATTTTTTGATGACCTTAAAGGAAATAGCAGAGCAGGCCGGAGTTTCGATCTCCACAGTCTCCAGAGTTCTGAATATGAAATATAGCAATGCCGCCAGCAAAGAGACTAAGGAGCGCATCTGGGAGATCGTTCGTAAGACCGGATATGTACCCAACGTTCATGCCCGCAGTTTAAAAATGGGGGCGGATCAAAGCGAGTCCCTTGAAGAGCCCAAATCCCTTTTATGCGTATATGCGCGGTCCTCCACATCGTCTGAAAACCCTTTTTTCTCGGCGATAGCCACCTCTATCGAATACGAGGCCTACAGGCATAATTGTTTGATCAAATATACGTTTTTGGGATACGATCTTTCCCATCCGCAGATAACCAAACAGATCACCGATATCAAGGCGGACGGCGTCATCATGTTGGGCCGTTACGATGAGAAACTATTATATTCTTTTTTGAAGAACTATAAGAACGTAGTCTATACGGGCTTAAATAAAATTCATACCAAATATGACCAGGTCATCTGCGACGGTTACGAAGCCGCCTGTATCGCCGTCGATTACCTGTATAATATAGGTCACAGAAAAATAGCCTATATAGGCGAGACAAAAAACGAAACCCGGTTTTTGGGATACACCGGCACATTGAAACGTTTAAACCTTCAGTCCGATCAAAAAAATGTAGTCACGATAAAGCAATCGTCCGAGGGCGGTTATGAGGGCGCCCAGCGGTTGATCAACAACAGCGATGATTTTTCCGCGGTCTTTTGCGCCAACGACGTCACCGCCATAGGCGCTCTGCGCGCCTTTAAAGAGTCTGGCATAAATATCCCGGGAGACGTTTCCATCATAAGCGTCGACGATATCGAAATGGCCCAGTATGCTTCACCGATGCTGACCACCATCCATATACCCACCGACGAGCTTGGCAAATACGCCACCAAGGTGCTTTTAGACAGGATCGCCAACGGGGACCACATGCCTTTAAAGGTAGAATTGCCCTTTTATATCGTCAAGCGCGAAAGCTGTGACAAACCCTCCGAAAAGCGGAAATAATAAAAACGCTCTCGTCTATCTAAATAGACAAGGGCGTTTTGAAAGAAATGTGATTTGTATAACCTACATTTGTTCGGAATCCATAAGGAACCGGACAGCCCCTATGATACCGGCATTGTTTCTGCACTCCGCAAGCACTATGGGACACTGCCCCGTAAATTCCCCGGGCAGGAACCTGGCCGTATGGCTGCGGACCGCATCCAGCAGATAATCGCCCTGTCCGGTTATTCCGCCTCCGACGATTATCTTTTGGGGATCGAAAAACACGATGATGTTGGCGATCACCTTGCCGATCCTTTCAGCCCAATCTTCAAATACCCGGCAGGCCGCCTCGTCCCGTTTACGGACGCTCTCGAAAAAGTCGATGCCGGAGATTTCCCTTCCCATTTTTTCTTCGGCGTTTTCCAGCAGGCCCTTTGTGGAATATTCCGTTTCTAAGTAATGGCTGCCGTCTGTATAATCCAGATAGCCGATCTCGCCCGCGCGGAAATTGGCGCCCTCATAGAGATGCGAATCGATCACCAGGCATCCGCCGATGCCGGTGCCTATCGTCATGCAGAAGAAGGTGCCGCAGTCCCGTCCCGCACCCAGCCACTTTTCACCCAGCGCCGCAGCGCGCACGTCGTTTAAGATGCTCACGGAAAGCCCTGCCCTTTCTTCCAGAGCGGCCTTTAAATTGAATCTCTCCAAAAAGGGTATGTTCTGAATGCCTCCCAGAATGACGCCGCTCTTAGTGTCGACTATCCCGGCCGTGCTGATCCCCACTCCTTCAATTCCTTGTTCTTTTTGCTGCAGTATCAATTCCAATAATTTTTCAAGAAAACATGGGCGGCCGCGTTCCGGCTCCGTAGCGATCTGTCCGTTTTCCAGCATAGTTCCGTCCGACCGTATGCGCCCCCATTTGATAGAGGTTCCTCCTATATCGATCCCCAGATATAACTTTTCTTCATTTGCCGACGTTTTATTCATTTGCTCCGCCACCTTATTATTTTTATGTACTCTGTTTGCATCCCCGCCGGGGCGAGTCCCTATAGATCGGCCAGCGATTCCAGAAAGTCCTGCGTGTCGGAAAGGACATCCCAGGAGAGAACGGCCCGGCCGGCGTTCTCCCGCTCCAATACCTCAGCGGTCTGTAGGACATAATTTAGATCCGCATGGCAGATATCCCGCTTTGCATTGATCTCGAATCCGGCATAGACCGGACAGCGTGCGCCGGATACCGCCTTAATCTGCCTACGCAGCGACTCCGGCGAACACAGATCGCCGATGTTCCAAAGCCGCTGCAGCACGCCCTCAGACTCGCAGCCGCGCAGGCGAAGCTGCCGCACCATGCAGGCTGCTTCATAGGGTATGCCCGCAGGCGCCTGCGTGACCCTGTAGAGCATAGTCTTTATAAAATCCGCATTCTCCGAAAGCGCTCCTATGTCCTGCCCCACCCAATAGCTGAACATAGGAGCGTAGACGTCCAAACCGACCTTCATCCCCAGCCCGCGAAAGTGACCGGCAAGATCATTTACCGCATCGGTGATGATCTCCGACCTCACCTCATATACTTTATCTATTAATGGATCGGCAAAACGGTATCTCCCGTTTTCCACAGCGTCCGGCAGCAGGAAGGACTTATCGGTCAGCTTCATACGCTTTGAGAATTCATTCATATCTATGCCGGACTTTTGATACCGCTCGCCGCATCTTTCACAGAAGCAGCCCATGGCCGCTTCAAACCCGTTGCCGAAAGAAGAAAATCTGATCTTGTCCAGAAATACGCCGTCAAACCCCATCCCGTCGAAATTCTCCCTGTATATCTCCTTTATATTTTCGATGTTGACCGGGTCCGACGGGCAACGAATGTAAAATCTTCTCCCTTGATGACCTTTGCAGCGGCATGCGTTTTCCCATTATAGTCGACGGCGGGCGCGGCGTCCGCAATGCCGGAGACCTCAGAAAATACCGGCAGCCACAGATACCCCTGTTTCCCACGCCGATGCAGTTCTTCCAATACGGGACCGTAGAGGCCGCGGTCGGTGCTCCAGCCTAGGATCACGCCCTCCAAGTCCAGCAGATCACCCACATAGCGGATGCGTTTCAGTAGCTGATCCTGCTTCATGCGGCATTCACGAAAGCCTCCCGTAAACGCCTGCGCCAAATATCTCAAACCTGTCCCCCCTTAGCGGATATAATTGTCTTCGATCTAATCATAAGGCAGGCCCGGCCTTATAGTCAATAGCCGGCCGGCTTATCAACAAATCTTAAAATATCTTAAATATTATTTAACCCTTTTTTAACTTCTCTATTTGGAAAATGTACTATAATATGAATAGACACAGGGTGATCAGATCACGAAAATGGCCTTTAAAATTATAAATAATCTGAATAGAGGAGTGGTATTATGTATAAAAAATTAACGGCAGGACTTCTTCTTCTCTGCATGACCGCTTTGCCCGGCCTCAGCTACACTGCGGCCCATGCGGACACACCCGCAAATGCCGCGGGAAAACCTACGGTCATAGCGACCGAAGCTGCGGACGTTACGGGAGACGGCGTTAAGGACAGCATAACTCTTGTAGGTACGAGTCCCGATGACAACAGCGCCTTCCAGAACAGCATCAGCTTAAGGATATTTGATGCATCAACAAATAAGATGATCGAAGCTGACCTTAAGGATTTCGGCGGATACGAACCCAAGATATTCCTGGGCGACTTCACCGGCGATAAGGTAAAGGATATAATGATAAGTGCTCCCACCGGAGGCAGCGGCGGGATAATAGACAACAGGATAGTCACCGTCAAGGACGGCAAGGCCCAGCTGATATTCGGCGAAGATGACAATGCAGGCCTGGCCCTTTCCGGGAAATTCGCCGACGGCTTTAAAGCAAATTTGAAGGTGGAACAGCTGAACAAGGACTTCACGGTCGACTTAAGCGCTTTTAAGGATGGTTACGTAGAAGGCGGAACATATGATGCCAGCGGCAAGCTCAAGGTGGACGTGGAGCCCTGGGCGGATGGATTCTCCCTCTTAGAGCCCGTAGAATATACCGGAGACGGCACATACTATCTGAGAGGCATTCAGAGCATATCCGGCGTAGCGCATGTGAACAGGATATCCAATATGGAGTCCCTCTGGAAATACTCCGACGGCAAATGGGTGCCGTGCAATGTGACCTATTCAACGTCTCTCGTAGCCCAGTAAAAGCAAGCAAGAATCCATAAACCGCGCAGAAATGCGCGGTTTATTATATCATATGATGGCGTTTTGAAAGGGGCCCCGCACGATTTGTCGCGGCCTGCCGGTTTGTCTGCACGCTGAACAGCGCTTTATCTGTTGGATATTTCTAAAACCATTTGGATATGCGGAATCCCATCTTCTAAAAATTCTTCCGATACCTGCTTAAATCCTGCTTTAGCGTAAAATCCTTTTGCATATGACTGAGCTTCAATTTTTATTCTATCTGCTTTCATTCTATCTTTCGCGACCTCTATTCCCTCAAGAAGAATTTTGTTCCCCAATCCGCATCCTCTCTTTAGTGTCAATACTCTTCCAATCGAAACCTCTTCAAAGGACACTCCTCCGTCTATTACTCTCAAATAGGCCTTAATTCCCGTGTTGTCTCTTAGAAATACGTGGTATGAATACCCGTCTTTGTCATCTATTTCTTGATATGCACAATTTTGTTCCACTACAAATACCGCTACTCTGATCTGTAGTATTTCATATAATTCCTCAGTGGATAATTCTTCAAAGCGCTTTACAATTAAATCCATTTGTCTGACCCCGCTTCCTCATGTTTTATATTAATATAATAACGCACATTTGGGGAAATGTCAGCATAGAGCCGGGGCACAAGGTGGATCCGGCCGTATATTCAATAGACGGCAGTTTTATAAATAGATCTTAAAATATCTTAAATATTATTTAACCTCATTTCAACTTTCTAATTTTAAAAATGTTCTATAATGTATATAGACAAAAATTGAACCAAGAATGGCGTTAGGAGACTTTACCGGAGACAAGGTAAAAGACATAATGATCAGCGCCGACACCGGAGGCAGCGGCGGAATAGTAGATAACAGGATCGTGACCGCCAAAGGCGGAAAGATAAATATCATATTTGATGAGGATGACAACGCAGGCCTGGTCCTTTCGGGGAAGTTTACAGATGGTTTTAAAACCGATATGATAATGACAAAATTGAACAAGGTATTCACAATCGACCTGAGTGCGTTCAAAGACGGCTACATCATAGAGGGAATATACGGATCGAATGGGAAACTTATGAAACCCGTGGAACTCTGGGCAGATGGATTTTACCTTTTGCAACCCGTGGACTATACCGGAGACGGCACGTACTACCTGAGAGGCATTCGGAGCATATCCGGCGCATACCATGCAAACCGCATATCCAATATGGAGTCCCTCTGGAAATACTCCGACGGCAAATGGGTGCCGTGCAATGTGATCTATTCAACGTCTTTCGTAGCCCAGTAAAAAATAAGACTATAAAAGGGAATCCCGCGGAAATCATCGCGGGATTCCCTTTTGTATATGTTCTTTGTTATATCCCAAAGCTTTTCTTCATCAGCGACAGAGATGCCTCGGGGAAATCGGCGGACATCACGCCTGCTGCCGCCATGATATAATCGTTGTCTATCAGCACCTGCGCATCGGCGGTGGGCAGCAGCTTTTTGCCCTTCGTTTCGCTGCACAGCCCCTCCAGTATTTCACGTCCGTGGGGCAGCCGGGTAAGAGCTCCCCCCGTGCCGATGATCCACTTTACCCTGGTGAGATCCTTTCCCATGGCCATGGTATACCTGCCCGTGGGCCCGTAGAGATACTTTATCTCTCCGGTATGCCGCGCCACGGCGGTCTTGCAGGCGACCTCCGTCAGGAACTCCGCCAGCCTTATCTCCTCATCGCTGACCGGTATGGGGGGAAGCGTGTCTATGACCCTGCGCACATCCATGGACAGCGCCTTTTCCGCCTCCTCGGCCCCTATGCAGTCTAAGACATGGTACCTGTTTATATATACGCCCAGGTCTCCCTCCACCGTCCTCTTTGCCTCCGGCTCGGGGGCTATGAGTATCCTCGCTATCTCGTCGGAGTCCTGAGTCACCGAGTGAACGTCCGTCGTAGCGCCGCCCACGTCCAACACCATGAGCTCGCCCATATCCTCCTTAAGAAGCTTTGCCGCATTCATCACCGCGCCCGGCGTGGGGGTGATGCGTCCCGTGACCATGGTGCGGATCTTCTCCATCCCGGGCGCCTTTATGATATGCTCTTCAAACACATCCTGGATCACCCTGCGGGTAGGTTCAATGTTCAGCTCGTCTATCCTGGGATACACGTTATCCACAAAAATCACAGGGTTTGCACCTTGGAATATTGCCCTTATTTCATCTGCGGCCGCAATATTGCCTGCATATATGACGGGGGTATCCATATGCATATTCGCAATCTCGCGGGCATTATTGATCACGGTATCCCTTTCTCCATAGTCCACGCCGCCGGCAAGCAGTATGATGTTGGGCCTTATCTCCCTTATTTTGTTTAGATCGCCGGAGTTTAGATTGCCGGCCGTGACCATGTGCAGTACGGCGCCTGCCCCTAAAGCCGCCTCCTTGGCAGCTTTGGCTGTCATGTCGTAGACCAGGCCGTGCACCGTCATCTTGAGTCCCCCGGCCGCGCTGCTGGACGCCATCATCCTCCCCCACTTTATCCTGTCGCCCAGCCTGCTCTCCAGCATGGAGACGGCCCTCTCAAGCCCGATGGTAACGTCGCCGTCCAATACCGAGGTGGGAGCGTAGCCCTGTCCGATGAATACCGGCGACGCGCCACCCATATCGTCAAAGGCGTCCACCACGGTGGTTGTGCTGCCTATTTCGGCTACTATAAGGTCTATATTTCTCATTGCGATAACCCCCAAATTCAATTCCGGCAAAGTTCCTTAGAAAACGTTTTGCCGCAGCCCTTAAAAAATATTCGTTATGCTGATTTCTGCCTCATCCTCTTTACCAGATAGCTGGCTACATCTATACCCTTGGTGCCCCTGCCGAAGCCCGCGTCCATGCCGCACTCCTTCGCCATTTCGTCGGTCACCTGCGTGCCGCCGCTGATCAGCAGCACCTTGTCCCTTATGCCCTTTTCCACGCACAGGTCATGCAGTTTTCTCATGTTTATCCTGTGGATATCGGCGTGGGTTATTATGGTACTTATCAGTATGGCGTCCGAATCCGTCTCTATGGCGGCGTTTACGACCTTTTCTATGGACACCGAGGTGCCGAGATAATCGCACTTTACGCCGAATCCTTCCAGCCCTCCGTGCTTTATGTCTATTATCTCCCTCATTCCCACCGAGTGTTCATCCTCGCCTACCGTAGCGGCCATTATCCTTATGGGATGCTGCTTCACATAGGTCCTTATCTCTTCCTCGCTCATTACCTCCGGCTTCTTGGGTATCACGATCTTAGAGGGATCTACGGTAAAGGGCACCCTGCCCTTGAGCTCCACATACGTTCCCTCGGCCGGCTGCATTATCTCCCTGTGTATGACCTCCACGTCGGCCAGGCCCATTTTCTTTGCCATCTCCATGGCCGCAAACTCCGCCACCCGCTGTTCGGCCGGCAGGAAGATATTCATGGAGATATAGCCGTCTCCCATCCACTCCACCTCGGGCTTGAGGAGGCCATTTTCTCTCATGTCCTTGTTTTCCTCCATGCGCACATACACGTTGTCCCTTTCGTCCAGCTCGTCGATGTATTCTATCTTATCATGGTCGCACAGAGTACAGCCGCCTATTAGGTCGCAGGGCTTGGATATCCATTTGGGAAGATTATTGTATCCGAACTGCTCGCAGACGGGCGCCATATAGTCCTTATCCCTTTCCACCACCGTGCCCGCGCCGACGCCGCCGTTTATCTGCCTGAATATGCCGTCGCCGTTCCTCTCAGGGTACATGCCCGAATCTACAAAGAAGCCCTGTTCCACGGCGTTGAAATATCCGCCGACCTCTATGATCTCCTCCAGGAAGAGCACCGCCCTCTCCTTAAGCTCACGCACCATGTCTCCCAGCGGGCCGTTCCGCTTTATCTCCACCATATCCTTAAGACCGTCCATGCCGACCAAGGCCTGCTTTGCCGTGTCCACCGCCTGCACGTTGAAGTAGTGCCACGGCACGTTCCTGCCTTCATCCGGCGTTATGGTGCTCTGTATATCGGCGCTGGTAAGGCGGGATATCAACAGATTGAGCACATGGGTCACGGTAGCCTCCCTGGTGCTGGACTCCATGTACTTGGTGTTCATCTGGGCCCTCATCTTATAGCCCGCGAATATCTCCCTCAGCGCCACGGCGTAGGGAAGATCCATCCGCATACACGGCGCGGGCGGAGCAGTCGGCGGCACCGTGGACAGCGATATGTTTTCCTTCTTCATGCCCACCTTTACCGAATAGAGGGCGTTTATGGCGTGCTGCACCATAAGCTCGGGCATCACCTTCCATGCCTGCCTGGCCGTTGCGTTGGCGTTGTGCGCCCCGTCTATCTGCAGCATATCCGCCCAGGCCATCTGCTTTTTGGCCACTGCCGCATCCACGAAGGACCTTATCATGTTTATATCCCTGTAGAGCACGTTGTACTGCGGGTCCTGGTGAGCCCCGTTCACTCCTTCCTCGGCGAACATGGTGGCGACCTCCGGCCCGGCCACGCCGCTGACATAGGAATGAAAGTTTATAGGCCGGCCCACCTCGTCCTCGATGGCATCCAACGCCTTCCTGGTGGCCCTTATCTGCTTTCTGGTGATTGGTACGCCTCCTATGCCCTCCGGCGTACCCTCCATCAGCCCGTCGATATGGCTCTGCCCGGCGGTCCTTATCACCATGATGTGGTCCGCTCCATGCCAGGCCGCCATCCTCATCCTCCTTATATCGTCCTCGAAGCGCCCCGACGCTATCTCCGTCGTGATGACGCATTCGGGCTGAGGGTCTATGTTGTCAAAGTATTTCGCCGCAGGCAGCGGCACGCTGTTTGAAAGGCCCTTGGACGTCTCGCGGTACTCGAAGGGGCCCAGCTTCTGGTTTTCCTCCAACTCCCGCCAGTGCCATCCGTGCCTTCTCGGTCTGTAATGTTCAAGATCCTGCAGTACCACTTCTACGTCCAGCTTTTTGTTTCTCTCCAGTTTCATATGGCAGCACCGCCTTTGCCCGTTATCTCGTCCACGGCCTCCGGGGTGATCTCGGCGGCCATGAAATCGTCCGCCTCGTCCCAGCCCTCGCCCGCGGCCAGCAGCTTACCGGCTTTCTTTATCGGGATGTGCTTGTATATGGCATACTTCAGCACCACCTGTCCGGCACCCTTGCCCAGCAGGCCCTTGTCTCCGGTCTTTTCCACTATGGCCTTGCATGTGAGGCTGTCAAACCCCATGCGCAGCAGCACCGAGCGCTCTATGGAGGGGGAGGTGTGGTTATAGGCCAGGCCCACCAGCGGGTCCACTATCTGCTCGGTGAGAAACCAGAATCTGTCCTCCAGATCTTCTTCCGTCAGAGAGGCGAGGTGAACGCGCCTCGTCTCAAAATCATCGGCTCTCTGCATTATATTACCTCCAAATCCCTTATCAAGATCTCCACGGTCTCCTCATCCAGCTTTGTCTCTTCGGCTAAAAACTTCCTCTCTGCAGCCGAAAGTTTATCCTCACGGCAGTTTTCCATACTGTTCTTGATGTACGACCTCTTGAGCTGCATAAGGTCCACGTCCTTGGGCTGTATCTGGGACGGACGCTGCGGTATGACTATCCTCTCCCCCGGCTTATCCTCCGCAGGGTCGCCGCGGTAAACCTTCACGCCCATCTGCTTTGCGAACGTGAGCTGCGACGAAGGCATCTTGCCCGCGCCGGTGTATTCCGTCTCCTGGACCACCAATATCTCGTCCCTGTCCATTTCCCGGGCAATAGCGAAAGCGGCCGCCAGCGAGGTGTTGCCCGCCGGACCCCTCTCCATGCCCTCCAGCTGCGACAGCGCTTCCGTCATGTAGAACACGTCTCCCTGCGTAACCAGCACGTACCTGTCTAGGTAGCGCAGCGGCCGGGCCGCGTTCCTGGGAACGTCCGACCTGTCCGGCCATGTGGCGAACGGCACTCCGAACCCCGTATGCCCCGTGGTAAATGACTTCCTGTTGAAGTCCCTGTCGCTTGCCATGTGCAGACCGGCCAGGTCCACGCTGGCACCTATCACCTTGGTACCGGTACAGCCGGCCTTTATAAGCCCCCTGGCCGTGCCCGTGACGTTTCCTCCGCCCGCATGGGTGATGACCACGGCATCCGGCAGTCTGCCGGTGCGCTCCTTTACCTGAGCCGCCAGCTCGTAGCCCAGCGTCTCTATTCCCGCTATGCCAAAGGGAGTATACAGCGAAGCGTTGAAATATCCCGTCTCCTCCAGCATGCGCAGCGACTGATAGAATAGCTCCGGCCCCACGGTAAGCTGTACCACGTCCGCCCCGAAGGCCTCGCACTTCCTGCCCTTCTCCATTATCTCCGGCTGGCCCTTGCCCTGACTGTCGTATACCTCCTGCACCACGATACACTTGAGGCCGCGCCTTGCCGCCTGAGAAGCCACGGCAGCCCCGTAGTTGCCGCTGGTGGCGGCTATCATTCCCTCATAGCCCTGCTCCTTGGCCCGGTATGCGGATACCGAGGCCCTCCTGTCCTTGAAACTGCCCGAAGGGTTGGCCGCCTCGTCCTTTACGAATATGCGCGCGCCCTTTCCCTTGGGAGATACTGCCCTCACCAGCTCGGTGATGTTCCTAAGCTCTATGAGAGGTGTGTTGCCCACGCTGGTCTCACGCTGTATCCTTATTATGTCCTCTATGCTGTAGCCTACCTCTCTCATCATCTTCTCGTAGTCAAAGGCCAGGTCGCCCAGCTCGAATTCGTCGTAGTCGATGCCCACGGCCTTCTTCATTATCTCGTTCTCCCTTGCCATAACGGCATCGTAGCTCATGTCCCTACTCATGGTCTTCACCCTCTAATATCCGTCTAAGTTCCATGCCTATGGTCAGAAGCTCCGGCACCGGCTCGCCAAAGTTATGCTCGTAAACCGGATTTACCTTTACCAGAGTCCCCCTGACCTTCCTTCCGATAACCGTCTCCACCTCAGCCTCATCGCCTATGCAGGCATCGTGGAGTATGAAGCCCTTTTCCCACATTTCCAGCGGCACCTTCTTGGTGTCCTCCGGGAGATGGGAAGCCCTCTGCTCCGGCTTCAGGATTATATTGTGTATCTGCACCCAGTCGCCCTTTTTTGCATCCATCTCAGCAGCAGCACCTTTCCTTTATAAGTTTCTTCACATCGCCCATCACGGAGGCGGGCACCGGAAGATCCTTCATGTTGACAAGGCCGGGCCCTGCGTTTATCACATGGGGTATCATGTTCACCGCCACTGCCATCGTACATATTCCTCCCGGCAGCTCCGGCTTTATATTCAGGTGTATGTTGGGCGTGCCCTCTATATCTATATAGTCGCCGGTATCCACATTCTCCATCTCGGGATGTATCTGCTGCGGATGCTCCAGAACGATGACCTCTTTGCCCTTGCTGTAGGCAATGCCCACCTGCCTGCATCCCGCAACCATGCCCGGCTCCACCTTGATATACGGCGTCTCCCTGTGAGTGTGGGATATGATCGGTTCCCTCGTCTGCTTTATCTCGTCTATCTCGATGCCCATGGCCTCGGCGATCATGCTTATCGACTCGTTAAAGCCTATGTGCCCCACTATGCTGCCGTCCTCGATGCCCTTGTTGAACTCCTCCACCGTGGTGCCTACGCCCTGTGTCCGCATGACCGTAGTGCCGAACGGCGAAAGGTCGTTTATCCTCCTGGCCGTTATCTTCTTCACGTCCATGCACACGCCCGTCAGCGCTATTATAAGGGTATCCAGAACAAAACCCGGGTTCACGCCGGTGCCCAGCACGGTGACCTTGTGTTCCTTAGCCAGCTTTTCTATCTTTGCGGCCAATTCCGGCTCGGTATATCTCGGATAGGACATCTCCTCCGCTATGGTTATAACGTTCTTTCCGCTCTTTACGATCTTCTCTATCTGAGGATAGACCTCTTTGGTAAATGAAGACGTAGCCAGCAGCACTATGTCCGCATCCCTTTTAAGTATCTCATCGGCATCGTTGGAAACCAGCACGCCGGTAAGAGTTCCCGTATCCAGTACCTCTCCTAAGTCCCTGCCGTTCTTCTCCGGCCGCGAAGCGATGGCTCCCACGATCTGAAAACCTTTTTTCTGCAGCATCATCTTGGCCATGCCGCCGCCCATGGCGCCCAGGCCCCATACTATAACCTTAACATTCTCCATACTTATCTCTCCTTTAGTTTTAGATTTGCAAATATATTTAGCAAGTTTCATGCCACACCGATATGCAGCAAATTCAAGGGTGCAGCCGTCCGCCCATGCGCATAATATTTTGCATATAGGCTATCATGTGCCAGTTTTTTTGCACCATGTATATGACTACACAAGGCATCCCCCTGCGTCTATGGCTTCATGAAAAAGGCAAAGGCCTCCTTCATCATTCCGTTTACCTCTTCGGGATTCCTTATGTTGCGGATATGATACAGCTTGCCGTCATAATCGGTAGCCTGGTTGTCGCATATGTAGGCGTGGTCATAGCCTCCATCCTCAGTCCATTCCATGAAGATATAGCAATGGGTGGGCTTTCCGTCTCTATTCCCCGCCGTATCTGTGGTAAATACGATATCACCCGGCTCCAAGTTCTGATAAGACTCATACTTCCGCCATCCCCTGTCTTCCAGCGCCGATATCAGCTGAGTGGTGTTGCAGGTCCCCTCCGGGATCGGAATATCATTATCCCTCAAGGCCTCTGAGACAAAATACACGCAGGTATTCAGCGTTTTACCGTCATTCTTCGCTATGGCGGAATTAAAAACTTCCAATCGGTTTTCCCTCACCGTCATATATTGATGGAGCTGTTCCTTCAGCCGTGCATCCCGCTGCGGCTGGATCACGCATTTATTTACGATCAGACAGGCCACGATAAAAAAGATGATCCATAGAATTGCTTTTTTCCTTGATCTTTTGAACACTTTCACGAATTATTCCCCCTGTGCCGGGCATTCCCAACGGCCGCGTTTCAATATATCATATGGATAAATATCCCCGGTTTTCATCCCGCTGTATATAGTTTATTGTTGATTTGACAATTTATTTACAACTTTATTCTAACAAAATTACTTGGTACTGTCATTTTCAGTTTATGCAGAGTCCGGGATAGAATTTAAAATAAAAACACGGTTATACGCGACAATATAACCGTATCTATACTTTATCCTCTTGTATTATTAAACCACACTATATGAAGAAATGTTTTAACTGCTGCTTATGAACTTCTTAACATTTTCTTAACAGCACAGGGGATTCCGTCCCCTTGTGTTAATTGATCTTGTATCTAAATGTTCCCGCAGGCTGACTGTTAAAATAGAGGCTTAAAGTACAGGTATTTATGTTTAAAATCCAACATTGCTTTCTTCCCTGGAGTTGAATCCAAACTGTCAGCTGAATCATGATCCGCCTTTACGATATCGCTCTCTACAGCATAGCCTCCCTTCTGCCCGGCAGGGGTGGTAATGATTATAAAACCCAGATCCGTGTTCACATCTATAGTAGTATCAATCGGTTTATACAAGGTCTTAAAAAATTTATCCGCACTTATAGTCAACATCCTGTGCAAACACATTTATAGGCAATGCCACAAACAACAGCATTGTGAACCCATGATAAATTCCATTCCTATCACCATACATTCAATATTATAATTTTCCATATGTATAATATAGTTAATTCAGATTTCAAAATAGGCATATTTTAATAAAATAAAGACTGCTAACTTGCAAAAACCTAAAGGTTGGCAGTCATTTAAAATATTTTCGTTAATATATAAGCTTGCTTGTTTTATGCCACACCGCCTGAACCTTTTATCTGTACATTGTCCGGGCTGATAAATTTGATATAGTATGTTTTATTGGAAGACAGCTTACCTATCATCCAATCCTGCTCATCGTCTATATACTCTTCAAATGTAGCGACAACTTTGTCCGTGCCCGATTCGATCAGCTGCATCTTCAAGTTATGCGGAGCAGATGACTCCTCTATAGTCACACATATGGACGGAGCATACCCATCATCATAGGGAATATAATTATAGTCAGAGTATATATATGACTTGAAATTATAAGTAAAAGCCCTTCCGCCATTATTTAGATCCCATGTCTTAGTCGGTTTTGTTGTACCATAGGGAGTAACTTTATCATCACTCAAATTGCTGACTTCGCCCTCTGCCGTCTCCGTATAAACGCGAAGGTGCAGGCCTTTGAGTGCATCAATATTTTCTTTGCCCTTTATGACTATGGATTGAACGCCTTCGTCTTTATTGCCGGCATAAAGGTTAGACCTTATAATGCCCATCTCAGTTAATTTCTTTATGTTGTCTTCTCCCTTGATTACAATAGATCTAACTTCACCGTTTCCACCATTAACTTTTATGTTCGAGATATCATCCGATGCAAAAGCGGCAGAGAACGATGTTGTAAGCAGCAGAACGCAGGCAATTAACGCTATTATCTTTTTACCCGCGGTCATTTATTGTTCCTCCTTTTTTATAATATTTTTAGCATATCATAATAAGTCCATTGGAATCATCTCCAACTTCTTTTTGATATTAATATAGCTTTCAATATTTATTGTAAATATTCATAAAGGTCCAACTTTTGGACCTTATTTAGCACAAAATCACAAGTATAACTATAATAAGGCGGTCCTGCAGGGCTTCTCCCGCCTAAATGCTATATAGATCGACCTCTCAAAAGATCAATTCACCTCATTATACACAGGAAGTAGCCTAACATTGTGCACTTTTTTAACCCTGCTGGAAGATGTGAAATCCATTGTTTCCAAGGGTCTTCAGAGATTTCACTACCCATAGGTGTCAAATACCTCAGCACAACAGAACCGTCCCCCTGTGTCACACTAAGCTCTTGGCGGCCAAGCCGCCCACCAGCGCCAGCAGCACCGACAGCATGGTCCCTATGAGATAGTATTCGGCGAACTCCTTGTCATTGAGTTCCTTGAAGCGGGCGATGGATTTGGCCGCTATCACAAAACCTATGGCCGATATCTCCCCAATGGCTGCCAGTATGAGAATTATACTCCTTTCAAGAATTCCTACGATCTTTCCCGCATTTCTAACGGCATACTGGCTGGACTGAAGCGCTATGGTGTCCAGCACATGCCTTATGAGCAGCGCACCCCCGAAAACCACGTATACATATATGACCGCGTAGTCAACGTATAACGGGCTGTATGATGGAAGAGAAAGCAAAACCGACACGGCTAAAATGACTAAAATATGAGCGCACTGGTCTATCAGAAACAGATAGACGTTGTCGCTTTTAAACAGTATGTATCTGACGTAGTCTATGAGTATATGGGCTGCGGCTATTATGAGCGCGGCGAGCATACTTTGCCACGACAAGATGGGTATAACGGCAATGAGATCAAACAGCAGTATGATCAGGAAATGAACGGCATATCCTCGGAGATTTCCCTCTTTCTTCATATTTACTAAGGTATCGGACTGGCACACGTAATCGCCCAGCCCGTGGGCGAGCAAAAACAGGTTCATCTATCCATCCCTCCCGACAGCGCCAAAGATCCGGGACAGGTATTCTTCCCCTTCTCTTAACGCTCCGTACTTTGCGGCCTTGCATCTCTTGGCGGCGTTCTGAGCGGCCACGCCCAACATCTCCCCGGCCGCGCGGTATGTTCCGCAGCTCTCGTATGCGTACACCGCCTGCCACTGGGGCATCGTCCATTTCGATTCTATGGCGTCGGCCAAAAGATAGATCACGTTGGCCGCAGAGTCCATATCGCTTTGGCCTGATGATATGCGCGTGCAGGGTGTCTTTATATCCCTTTCGGCGTCCAATGCCTCCCGCGCGCGGTGGAAGGCCTGGCCGTCCATCTCCCACGAGCTGTCATAGACCAACGGCAGGTCGGTCTCGCCTATGCCTACCCCTATCCTGAGCAGTGCGGGCAGGAAAAAGTACCTTAGATTTCTGACTGTCACGGGAATATCCGCGGGGCTCTCTATGATCCCCTGTATCTCATCCCCTCGGGATATGGAAAACCGCGTCAGCAGACGGTCCGCCATGGCCTCGCTCGCCCTGTCGGCCGACCGGTAGAATCCGTTCTTGGAATAGCCCCGCGAAAGCAGCTGTTTTGAGCCGATGACGTCCATAGTTATGACTGCGTTCATGGCATACCCCTTCGTTCCCGAAATATTTCACCCCCTTAAAGGTGATATCGCATTATTCACCCTTACACCGGTGATAAATTCATTATATTAGAAAGCATTTCCTCAGTCAATTATCCCATATACTATTTTATAATGCGGCCCGGCCGGTCAAGGCAGGCCGATGCCAATCTCGCGAACAGCACAAGAGAACCGTGCCCTTGTGTCATATGAATTTTTTATCCACATAGGCCGACGTCATCAGGCTGAGCATGGCGGCATAGGAAACCCTGAATCCTATGATATCCCCCGGCTTAAAATCTTCTGCGGAGGTGACGTCCAAGATCATGTGGTCGCTGCTGGCTCCTATTATCTCAATGCGCTCGTCCAGCGGCGTGAGTCCCTCTACGCGGCAGTCCTGCTTGCCTACCGCAACTATGACTCTCTTCATGAGGCCCTTATCCACATACACGGGAACCTCTCCGAAGGAATTCTTGCCTATCTCGCCTATCGGCATGGAGGGCTTTGTCTTTGCCTCCACCACCTCGGCCCTGAGGATCATGGTGTCCTGCTTGAGGCCCGGCATGGGCGTGCCATATGTGGGATCGGTGCCTAAGAGTATGCCCTCTCCGATGCGCAGCTGATTCACGCCTTCGGCCAGGCCGCCCTCCCTCATCAGCGGCAGCGTGGCGGAGGTCCCTCCCGATACCGTGGCGAGCTTGATGCCGTACCGCCGCTCTATATCCCTGGCCAGGCCGGCCAGCCTGCCCGTGTTCTCACCGGTCGCTATAACCCCGCCGTAGCAGCCCAGGTTGGTGCCTATCCCTTCCAGCCTGACGCCCGGCAGGTCAATTATCTCCCCAGCCGTCCTAACGGCATCCTCCGGCAGCACTCCCTCTCTCAAGTCACCCACGTCCACCATGAGGATCACATTGTGCATCTTCCCCGCCTTCACCGCCTCGCCGGATATGGCCCTTATCACGGATACCTCGGAATTGAGGCTGCCCTCCGCCAACTCCACCAGCTGCGGCACCTCCGAGATCATGGGTATCCTTATGAGATAGACGGGCAGTGAAAAACCGGCCCTCTTTAAGGCCGCTATATTCTTGAGCCTCGCATCGCCCAAGGCGGCCGCCCCGCCCTTCACCATGGCCGCCGCGACCTCCGGCATGGCGCATGCTCCCTTGGTAACCCCCATCACCTTTATATTCTTCTCCCGGCACAGTCCGGTGATAAAGCGCGTATTGCATTCTATCCTGTCTAAGTTTATCTCCAACAATGGATACATTGTCTTCCCCTCCAAAAGTTTTTTACATTTTTATAGTATACCGCCGTGTGACCTCCGGTTTTTTTGCATCAGTCCGCCGCGATACACACCATCACCGGACGATGATCGGAAATATCAATATCCAGTACCCGGCTGCACGAAGCATCTACAGGCACGCCGCATCCGAACCAAAAATCCGCCTTAACGCCGCCCTGCAGCGTGGCTGCACCGCGCGGCCCGCCGTCTGACATCTCAAAGGAATGATGCAGCATTATATCGTATGGCAGAGACCCCTCCCCCTGATTGAGATCGCCGCCTATGATCATCCTCTTGGCATCAAATCCGTGGGCATACAGCTCCCGCTTTATCCCTGCGGCCTGTATCGTCTGATCTCCCTTCAGCCCGAGGTGAAAGGCTCCCGCATACAATTCGCCGCCGCAGTCAACACGGGTCAGTATGAAACTGCGGTCTTCCCTTCCGTATCTTTTGGGCAGCGGCAGCCGCATAACGGCCGTAAGCGGGTACCTGCTCAGGACCGCATTCCCGTAACGGCCGGGAAACATCCTTATGGATGCCATATACTCGTACTGCCACGGCGCGCCGGTGATGCCGGCGAGTCTCTCCGCAATGTATCCGGCCTGGTCGATGCGGCCGCAGCGCAGGGTAACGAGATCCACCTCCTGCAGGCAGGCTATATCGGCTCCGCAGTCCGCTATAGTCCCGGCGATCGTATTTAAGTTTTCTTTCCTGCCGCACGGGCGGCTCCCGCCGGCATCCCTTCCCGCCTTTATATTCCATGTGAGCGCATATATCTCCATTTTGCTTTCCTTCTTTTAAATTGATTTCGGTCCTCTCCTATATAATATTTAGCGCCCACACAAAGGTGTTACAAAAACTGTTTATCTACTCACATCCTTAAGCCGTACTTTTTCATCTTGTACTGAAGCGTCTGCCGCTTTATATTCAGCTTCTCGGCAGAGCGAGTCACATTGCCGCCGCTGGACTTCAATGCGTTTATGATGATCTCCCGCTCCATATCGTCCAGCATATCGTCCAGGGCCGGGCCGCCCTCTGCCGGACCGTATACCGGAAGCGTATATCCGCCCGTCTTCTCTCTATGGCCGTCATCGTCCCCGAAGAGATAGGGAGGCAGATCGCAAAGTTCAATGATATCGCCGTTTGCCACATTCATGGCTCCCTCTACGGCGTTTTCCAATTCCCGCACGTTGCCCGGCCAGTCGTACTTCACAAACAGGTCCTTCACCCCGTCGGCCAGGCCGGTCACATTCTTCTTCAGCCTGGCGTTGAACCTGTTTATAAAGTGCCGGGACAGTACGGGTATATCTTCCTTCCTCTCCCTCAGCGGAGGTATCTTTATGTAGACCACGCTCAGCCGGTAAAACAGATCCTTCCTCAAAGTGCCGTCTTCCATGCTCTTCATGGGGTCCTTGTTGGCTGTGGATATAATCCTCACGTCCACGGGCGTCACTCCCGTATCGCCGATCCTCCTCACAAACCCGTCCTGAAGCACCCTCAGCATCTTAGCCTGGAGCCCCGTCCCCATGGAATTTATCTCATCCAGGAGCAGCGTGCCGCGGTCCGCCAGCTCGAACAGGCCGGGCCGGTCCACCGCCCCCGTAAAGCCGCCCTTCACCGTGCCGAACAGTATGCCTTCCAACAGGCTCTCCGGCAGCGCCGCACAGTTCTGGGTGACGAAGGCCTGGCCGCCCCTCATCCCCGCCCGGTGGATGCTCTGGGCGAACATCTCCTTGCCCGTGCCCGTTTCGCCGTATATCAGCACCGGAGAGGAGGTATGAGCGACCTTTTCAGCTATGCCGACCGCGTCCCTTATCCCCCTGCTCTCTCCTATGATATCCGTAAAGCCGTACCTCAGCCGCTCCCTGGTCTGCCTAGGCTGCCTTTCATTGCCCTTCTTACGGGTATAGGACACCTTCTCGGCAAGCTCTCTGAGCTTGGTAATATCCCTGGCTATCTCCACGGCGCCGATCACCCTGTTGTTTTTCAGCAGCGGGCAGGTCGTGTTTATCGTCGTTATCTCCTGTCCCCGGTAATTAAAATAAGTCTGCACCCTGTCGACGATGGTCTCCCCCGTCTGCAGCACATAGAGCAGCGTACTGCTGCCGCGGTTTAAAGACGGAAACATCTCGGCCAGGCCCTTGCCCATCATGTCGGACGGCTCCGTCATTTCCAGCCGGCCCATCGCGGCGTTGTAGAAAACGGTGACCCCCTTTGAATCGACGACATGGATGCCCATATCGATCATTTCCAATATGTCCCACGAAAACTCCCTCAGCGATTTATCCACTCGGCCCCACCTCGCATAAGCAATATCTCTATATATTATACTCTAAGGAAAACGATTGTTAAAGTACCGCCTTTCATGGACAAATCCGCAATATATAATAAAAGGGCGGGTTTAAATCGACCCGTCCCTTTACAAAATCTATTCTTATGAATATTTTTTACGCTGCGTTAGTACTTTTATTTCTTACGATAAGATACCAGACATATTCAATGACAATCGCGCCGATGAAACCGGCTATCACATTGAAGCCGCCTGCCATCCAGCCCCAGTCGCCCAGAAGAGCATCGCCAACCCATGCGCCTAAAATATTAGCTATCAGTGCCGACCAGTATGTGCCGTAAATCTTATTCAGCTTCTCTGAATAAGTGCTGCCTGCCTTATTATTAAACATGGGATGGAACACCAAGCTGGAGATTATGCCAACCGCCAGAAGCATTAACGTATACATACCATCGCCTCCTTTCATTGGCTTTATTTCTCTTTACATCTATTATTTTACCATATTGGGCCATATATGCAAATCCAAATCTGACCTTGTTTGACCAATAATCGTTCTCCGTTGGCACATTAGCGTAATTTTCTTTTACTCTCTGATAATTACTTATTCATTTGGGTTTTCTCTTGGCCGTATATGCAAAAAACACGGCGGCAAATATGCCGTCGTGTTCTGTGATCCCAGGTTTATGGTTCTATTACATCCTCTACCGTCGTATCGGAAGCAGCAGCCTTTGGCTGGCCCGGCTGATTTATCCCAAGCACATGTATATTCACGCATGGTACGTTGAGTCCGGTATATTCCTCCACGTCTGACTTTATCTTTTTCTGTATGCTTTCCGATACCTTGGGTATACTGTCCCCGTAATTGACCAGTATGTTTGCGTCGATGGTAACGTCCTCGCCGTCGGACTTTACCTTGATCCCCTTGGACAGATTCTTCCTGCCGATGACCTCCGTTATACCGTCTACCACGCCTCCGCTCATGCCGGATACGCCCTTGATCTCCAGAGCGGACAGGCCGGCTATGGAAGCCACTACCTCGTCCGATATTTCCACCGTTCCCAAATCCTTTGTATATGCAGCCATGGCAATCCTCCTCTCCTTTTTTGTTATTATAGCATATTTCGATTATTGATGTAAATCAAGCCGCGTGTTTATTCGTCCTTCATGAATGAGAACACATAGCAGACCGTGACACTCTCGTGCAACCGTGCGAGAGTGCCGCGGCCTGTAATCATTTTCACCGCATTAAGAAATACTATGTGTTAAAGGTGTATAATATACTTGATATTATGATTCGGAGGAAAATAAATGATAGAAAACACGCAGAAAAAGAGCTCGGCTGTTTTGGTGGGAATCGTAAACCATTCCGATGACCGGGAATCGGTGGACGAGTTGGCGCTGCTTGCCGAAACCGCAGGAGCGGCGGTGGCGGGCACCGTCACGCAGAGGAAGGACAGGATAGATCCCGGCTATTACATAGGCAGGGGCAAGGCGCAGGAAATAAAGCTCACGGCGGACGAACTGGGGGCCAATGCCGTTATATTCGACGACGAATTATCACCCATCCAGCAGAGAAACTTGGAAAACCTGATCGGAGTACAGGTGATAGACAGAACCGTCCTGATCCTGGACATTTTTGCGCAGCGGGCGCGTTCCATGGAGGGCAAAATACAGGTCGAGCTGGCACAGCTCCAGTATATGCTGCCGCGGCTCACCGGCAAGGGCATAGAGCTCTCCAGAGAGGGCGGAGGCATAGGTACCAGGGGCCCCGGCGAGACCAGGCTGGAAACGGACAGGAGGCATATCAGGAGGAGGATAACCCATCTCAAAAGGCAGCTGGAAGGTATAAAGAAAAGCCGCAACCTGATAAGGGACGCAAGAAGATACCCCGTCGTCTGCCTAGTGGGCTACACCAATTCGGGAAAATCCACCCTCTTGAATGCCCTCGCAGGCTCCGACGTACCGTCGGCAGACAGGCTCTTCGAGACGCTGGACACCACTACTCGCGGCCTGTCTCTGCCTGACGGGCGGACCGTACTTATCTCGGATACGGTCGGTTTTATCCGCAAGCTTCCCCATCAACTGATAGAGGCCTTCAAGGCAACTTTGGACGAGGTAAGGGAAGCGGATCTGTTGATACATGTCATAGACGGCGGCGACGAAGATATGTTTACCGAGATAGAGGTGGTAAACGGCGTGCTTAAGCAAATCAGCGCATATGACAAGCCGGTCATACTGGCGGTCAATAAATCAGATGTGGTCTCCGTGCCGGGATTTTCTTTGGGATCGCCCAATACCGTGATGATCTCCGCTCTCTATAGAAAGAACCTGGACAAGCTGATCGAAATGATATCCTCTGCGCTGCCGCCCTCAAGGAAGAAGGCCGGCTTTATCATCCCCTACGATAAGGCGGGTCTTTTGGACGAACTCCACCGGCACGGCGTCGTCTCCAGGGAGGACTACGATGGGGAAGGGATATCGGTCGAGGGGGAGTTTGACCTGCCCTTAATAGGCAAATTCAGCGAATACGAGACATACTGATATATGAATAATTATGGCGGGGAAAAGACCATGCGTCTCTCTCCGCCGTTTTTGTGAATATCCATATTTTCATGATGATACCCGGTGATACGTCTCAGCTCTGATATGAATCCGTTCTCTTCCTGTATGTGCTGTTTATACCCGATACGTGCACATTTATATCCCCTATGCTCAGGGATATCGTGCTTTCAATATAGTCTTTCACCGCCTTCTGGAGTCTTTCCACCGCCTCGGGGATGTTTGTATCCGGAGCAGCCGCGACATCCAGGGCAAGATACAGGTTGTCCTCTTTTTTGCCTACCGTGATGTTGGCCGTCTTTATCTCCTCCACCGTAGAGGACGCCCTTTCCGCCAAACTCTTTATCGTCTCGAAGGATACCCTTATATCGCCGGAGTTTGCGGGTATGGTGATGAACTCGCCGGACGCGCCGGCTCTTCTTGATCCCGCCGACGATGCGGAGGCGGGCCTGGCCTGGCCTGAAAACGCCATAATGAGCGCTACGGCTCCTATGACGATGATCACAGCGCCAATAATCATCTCGGTCATATACCACTGCGGCCCGCTAAGAGCATCCACAGCCTCCTGGCTTATGACTCCGCTGCCTAATAGCAGCATTGCCAAGGCAACCACAACGGCTACGACGCCAAGTAAAAACATCATAAATTTATTGAAGCCTCCCATTTGTATATCCTCCTTCCGTGATTTCTATCTCTTTCCACCATTATACATTATCGCAAAGTACAATACAATAATTCTCACTTCTCCCGCTGCAATATATAGAAAACACCGTCCGAATTAAAAAATCGGTTGGCGTCTCTATATGTGAAACTTATATCCTGCAGTAAATTAATTGTAAACTGTAGTTTCTCGGCTGTGTACAGATCGAACTAATGTTTAAGGTTGTTTTTATAGCATTAAAGTAGTATTATATGATTAGAATATTACCACGAGGAGTTGATACAATGCAAATTAAACCATCAGCAAGCATAAGACAAAACTATAATGATATTTCAGCTTTGTGCAAAACAACCGGAGAACCGGTGTATCTTACAAAAAACGGCGAGGGTGATCTCGTGGTCATGGATATAGAGGCGTTTACCCGTCGAGAAAAAATGCTCAAGCTTCGCGAGGAACTTCTGTCTGTTGAGGAAGACCGCTTAGCGGGGCGTACCGGAATGGCTCCCGATGAACTTGACGGCTATCTGGACGGTATTATTGAAGAGGTGGAACATGGAAAAGACGCATCAATATAAAGTGATCGTTTCCGACCGTGCCCGACGGATGCTTGCCGGACATATTCGTTTTCTTGCACAAAAGAACCCTGATGCCGCCCGGCAAACCAAGGTTGAACTTATGGACGCGATACGCTCTCTTTCTGTCATGCCGGAGCGTTGTCCATTTCTCAGTGCAGAATTTATTCCACCCAACAAATATCACAAAATGTTCTTAAGTAAACGATATTTGTTAATGTATCAGATCAAAGACAGGATCGTGTACGTTGACTACATTGTGGACTGCAGGCAGGATTACTTCTGGCTGATTCAATAGCCTCAGTTGATTTCCCAAACTTGACAGGCATAATATAGTATAATGGAATAAAATTCCTCACCATCTGCAGCATGAAAGGATTTCATATATTTTAGTTATTAAATTCTAAGGGGATAGATCAATGGGACATTTGGGATTTTCATACATAGGGCTTATCTTCATGCTGATGCTGATGATCCCCAACCTCATATGGACAAGGCATCGGCCCAAGGATTATGATACGCGGAATGAAAGCAAGGTCCTGCTGGCCTTCGAACGGAGCGGGCAGGCCCTCGTCACCTGCACGACGCTCATGTTTTCGGACTTCAATCTGCGGCCGTGGTCGGTCTGGTCGCTTTGGCTTGTCGCCTCGGTGATATTGATGCTTATGTACGAGTGCTGGTGGATCAGATACTTCCTCAGCCGGCAGACGATGGCGGACTTTTACAGAAGTTTCTGCAATATACCCGTAGCCGGTGCGACGCTGCCTGTGGCCGCGTTCTTCCTGCTGGGCATATACGGAAGGGTGGCCTGGCATTTGATCGCGGTGGTTATCCTGGGGATAGGTCATATCGGCATCCACCTGCAGCACGTCAGGGAAATAAAGCATTGAATGCAGTACCGCGGCCATCCCGCGCTTTATTAAGGTTATTGGCTTATTATTAATAATGTCTCCTATTGCAATAAATAAAGAAACCTGTTGATCACAGGTCCTTTAAACGTACATAATGATCATGCCCTCTCTCCGGAGGCCTTAGCTTAATCCACTGCCGCTTCCGTTTGGGAATGATCCGCCGCAGGCATGGGCGTATAAATACTCCCCAATTTCATAAATGATCATCCGGGGAAAGGATCGAAAGTCTCGGCCCTCCATCAGACTGGTATGATATAAGGACCTAAACACCGGTGAAAACTTTGTTCATGCCTTGATAATACTGTATAAATTGCGGGCTATATTCATGGCAAACGGCTCCAATTCATATTCTCCGCCGTATATGCACCAATGAAGATATACGCCGGTCATGCATGCCATAAAGAGGTCGACGCAATACTTTAGGGAGAGGGATTGTTTTATCTCTCCCTTTTCTTTGCCTTTCTCCATTATCGAATATATGATCTTGTATACATATCTTTTTCCCAGTTCTTCTTTTCCGTTGGTCCTGGTGGTCAAGATGTGATAATATCACAATATTTATCTTATCCCGACTGAAATATCCAGAGAATCATATCGAGATATTTCCACAGCCGCGGATCTGCCCGGGGAATTATTTACTATGGTATATTTATAATGCATAGTATATAATAGAAAAAATCGGCTGCCAGATAATGCAGCCATTCCAGTATGGAGAAAGGAACCGTGATATGGAGAAGATAATCGAGGTAAACGGTCTGAAGAAGTCCTATGGCAATATCCAAGCGGTAAAGGGGATAGATTTTTATGTGGAGAGAGGATCGTTTTTTGCCTTCCTGGGACCCAACGGAGCAGGCAAATCGACCACCATCAATATGATAGACACCCTGCTGCAGCCGGACGGAGGGAAGGTCGTCATAAACGGATACACGCTGGGCAGGGAGGACAATGAGATACGCACCATCGTAGGCACGGTCTTTCAGGAACATCTGCTGGACGACCTTCTGACGGTGAGAGAAAATCTGGTACTGAGAGGAAGTTTCTATCATACGGTGAAAGCAGACCTGACGGCCGCGGTGGAATACGCGGCGCAGAGCACCGGCGTGACCGGATATCTTGACCGTCCGTACGGAAAATTATCGGGCGGACAGAAAAGAAGGGCCGACATCGCGCGGGCCCTGGTCAATACGCCGGAGATCCTCATACTGGATGAGCCCACGACGGGACTGGACCCGCAGACGCGTCAAAACGTATGGGAAGCCGTCGAACAACTGCGAAAGGAAAACAACATGACCATCTTCCTCACGACCCACTATATGGAGGAAGCGGCAAAGGCAGATTATATAGTTGTGATAGATAACGGCGAAATAGCAGCGAAAGGCACCCCCGCTCAGCTGAAACAACGTTACAGCACTGCTCAGCTGATCCTGCAAACCGAGGATACGGCCGGAGTCATGGATATTCTGAATAAATTTGAGCTGCCCTGCGAAGTGCTGGGGGACACGATAACCGTCAGACTGGAATCCACCATGCAGGCACTGCCCCTGCTGAATAAGTGCAGGGACAGGATACAGGGATTTCAGGTGGCGGAGGGAAACATGGACGATGCCTTTATAAATATTACCGGAAGGGAGATAAGGGAATGAGATCTTTGATAAAGCGCAACCTGCTGATCTTTTTCAGGGATAAGGCGAGCGTATTCTTCTCTCTTTTGGGCGTCATAGTCATCATAGGACTCTATATACTGTTTCTGGGCAACATGATGGTAAAGAATCTGGAGGATATTCCGGGCATACGCTTTTTGATGGACAGCTGGATAATGGCGGGCCTGCTGGCCGTCACTCCCGTCACAACATCCTTAGGCGCCATGGGTACGATCATAGAGGACAAGAAGAGCAGTACATACAATGATTTTGCCGCTTCCCCGGTGAAGCGGAGCACCATAGCCGGTGGATACATCATAAGCGGATTCCTGATCAGTCTGATCATGACCTTCCTGACATTCCTGCTTGCCGAGGTCTATATCGTGATGTACGGAGGGCAGCTGCTGACCGCCGGCGCCGCATTGAAAGTTACCGGCCTGATCATCTTTGACGCCGCAGCTTCAAGTATAACTATGTTTTATCTGACGACCTGGTTCAAAAGCGCCAATGCGTTTTCTGCCGCCAGTACAGTCATCGGAACTCTGATCGGGTTTCTCACCGGTATCTATATCCCCGTAGGGTCCCTGCCTGCGCCGGTGCAGACCGTCGTCAAGCTTTTTCCGCCATCCCATGCGGCCGTGCTGTTACGTCAGGTAATGATGGAGCAGGCGGAAGCGGCCGCCTTTACAGGCGCACCGCATGAGGTGCCGGAGGCATTCCGGCTGGAACTTGGAGTGGCCTTTAAGGTGGGGAATACAGTCCTGCATCCCTACGTCAGCTTTTTGTATATTTTGCTCTTCATGATCCTTTTCCTTATCCTGAGCTTAATAAGGATCGCCCGAAAGCAGGTATGATCGCGGTCCGCCGATCCGCCCGGCCCTCCCGTCTCTTCCCGCACACTGGAAAAACACCGCTGCCCACATCCAGATCATTGGCCGGCAATACTTTGGTATAGACAAACTGGCAGACCGTGACAAATCGTGCAAGGCAAGGCGGCAAACCTGCAAAAAGCCAAGCATACTAAAACGTATGTGACTACAATTTGAAGGCGGGCCAACAAAGCTAAGCAAAATTGCGGTGCAATTTCGCGATTGTGCGAGTTTGACATCGGTCTGAGATATAACTTACCTTGACATATTGCCTAGGTTAGAGTACTATAATTATGCGATTAGAGTACTGTAACCAGTGTTGTGAGAAAGGATTTGAGGGAATTTATGACACTAAACGAGCTGGAAGTAGGAAAAACGGCGGTCATAACTTCAGTCGGCGGCAAAGGGTCGCTCAGGCAGCATTTCCTGGATATGGGCGTTATTCCGGGAACAGAGGTCACTCTGATAAAATTTGCGCCCATGGGCGATCCCATGCAGCTGCTGATTCATGGATATGAATTGACTCTGCGCCTCGACGACGCCAAAAAAATAGGGGTCTCCGCGGCCGTTTCCACAGCCGAACATCAGGCTGCAAAGAGCAAACCGACACTCCCGCTGAGCAAACAGGAACATCCCGGTTTGGGCGAAGGCGGCAAGTACCACTTAAAGGCAGGTGAAAATCCGCTGCCCAAGGGCACGACGCTCACCTTCGCGTTGGCAGGCAATCAGAACAGCGGAAAGACGACCCTGTTTAATCAGCTGACCGGGTCCAATCAGCATGTAGGCAACTTCCCGGGCGTTACGGTCGACCGCAAAAGCGGACCTATCAAGGGCCATCCGGATACGTTGGTCACCGATCTTCCGGGCATCTATTCTCTTTCTCCATACAGCAGCGAAGAGATCGTGTCGCGGCAATTCATTCTGGGTGAGAAGCCGACGGGTATCATCGATATCGTCGACGCTACAAATATCGAACGCAATCTGTACCTTACGCTGCAGCTGATGGAGCTCAACGTCCCCATCGTTCTGGCGCTTAATATGATGGACGAGGTGCGCGGCAACGGGGGCACCATAGATATCAACGCCATGGAGGAGATGCTGGGCATACCTGTCGTTCCGATCGCCGCATCAAAAGACGAGGGCGTGGATGAGTTGGTCGAGCATGCGCTTCACGTGGCAAAATATCAAGAGCGGCCGGGCCGTACGGATTTTTCCGACAAGAGCAAAAACGGCGGCGCCGTATACAGGACGCTGCACAGCATCATGCATCTTGTCGAAGACCATGCCGATGCCGCCAAGATACCGATCCAGTTTGCCGCAAGCAAACTGGTAGAGGGAGACCCCATCGTTCTCAATGCCTTGAATCTGACGCAGAATGAGAAGGAAACGCTGGAGCATATCATCCTCCAGATGGAAGACGAGAGCGGATTCGACCGTGCAGCCGCCATCGCCGACATGAGGTTTTCCTTCATCAAGAGGCTGTGTGAAAAGACGGTCGTAAAGCCAAAGGAAAGTAAAGAGCACAAGAGAAGCGAAAGGATAGACAAGTTTCTCACCGGCAAATATACTGCCATCCCCGCATTTATCGGGATCATGATGCTCGTGTTCTATCTAACGTTCAATGTCATCGGATCATTCCTGCAGGGACTGTTGGAGACCGGCATAACATGGCTTACCGAAATTACGAATTCTGCACTAATAGCTATCAACGTCAACAAGGTCCTGCGCTCTCTCATCATCGACGGCATCTTCAACGGAGTCGGCACCGTTCTCAGTTTTGTTCCCATCATCGTCACTCTGTTCTTCTTCCTCTCCATACTGGAAGACACCGGGTATATGGCCCGTGTGGCGTTCGTCATGGATAAACTGCTCAGGAAGATCGGCCTCTCCGGCAGAAGCATCGTGCCGATGCTGATCGGATTCGGCTGCACCGTGCCCGGCGTCATGGCAAGCCGTACGCTGCCCTCCGAACGGGACCGCAAAATGACCATCATGCTGACGCCTTTCATGAGCTGCTCGGCAAAACTGCCGATCTACGGCTTCTTCACGGCGGCATTTTTCCCGAAATACGGCGGCCTGGTCATGACGGGACTCTATTTCATCGGTATCCTTGTGGGCATTATCGTTGCGCTGCTGTCCAAAAACACGATGTTCAAAGGGGAAGCCGTGCCCTTCGTGATGGAGCTGCCCAATTACCGCATGCCGAGCGCCAAAAACGTCGTCCGGCTGCTGTGGGACAAAGCAAATGACTTCCTGCAGAGAGCATTCACCGTTATTTTCATTGCGACGATCATAGTTTGGCTGCTGCAGACCTTCGATCTGCGGCTGAACATCGTTGCAAACTCTAAAGACAGCATCCTCGCCATGGCCGCCGGATTCATCTCGCCCATCTTCCGTCCGCTGGGATTCGGAGATTGGCGCATAGTGACGTCTTTGATAGCGGGTTTCATGGCAAAGGAGAGCGTGGTATCGACGCTTTCCGTACTGTTCGGGAGTACGCAAAGTCTGCTTTCTACCATAACCCCGCTTTCGGCAGCCTCGCTGCTCGTATTCTGCCTGCTCTATACGCCCTGCATAGCTGCAGTCGCCTCGATAAAAAGGGAACTTGGCGGCAAATGGGCGACCGGCATCGTAATAGGACAATGCGCGATCGCCTGGTTCGGAGCGTTGGTCGTGAGGGTCATCGGTTTATTGATAATGTGATATAAAAGAACTCAAAGGCCAGGCCTTTTCCATATGCAGGAAGGGCCCGACCTTTTTTTGATTGCCGCAACAATTTTACAAAAAGAAAATTTGAAATTCGCCGTTCATCGGCGCTATTCCTTACACTGATACAAATTTCCTTGGTAGTCGTGGATTGCTATCAATCCCCCTTGCCATAGCCTGTCAAATAAGGTCTTATCCTTCAGCATACCGCGTACAAGTACCAGTTGCAGCGAACCCCACCATATGCCATCCCCCCAGCTATAGAGCAGCGCGGGGGTAAGCAGGCATATGACCAATGCCGGCCAGTGCCAAACCATGCCAAACAGCCCAAAAGTTGTCGTGGCTATTGATAACGTCTGACTCTGCGGGATTATAAAGGGAACAGCAAGATAAAACGGTATGGCCATAAGACCCCAATATGCTTTGTTTATATAACTGTAAATAATAATGAACAAAACAGGCATTATAAACTGCAGCAAAAACAAAAGACCGGTATAACTGCTCAGCCGAAAGGCCTCCGCACTTATGGCGGCTCTATTATCCTTATACAGTATAATGCCTAACTTCTTTTCCCGTATCCTCTCGATGAAATCCCTATAGCTATATACGGCGTCACTTTCGGACACTTTTTTCATCCCCTTTCGATCACCCGGAAAAATTGTCTTCTATCAAAGCCGCCAATGCATCGACCGCCTCTTTCTCATCGGAGCCCTTCGCAGTGATAACAGCCTGTTTCCCCTGTGTAAGCGACAACGTAAGGAGTGACACGATACTTTTAGCATTCACAGCCTGCTCCTCGCTGCCTGACTCACAGATGGTAATGCGTGAAGAAAATTTTTTCGCACAGGTAACAAAATCCGTAGCGGGACGGGCATGCAAACCGGATGGGTTTCCGATATAAACAGTTTTAGAATACATCTGTCAACTTCCCTTTCTAAACGAGCATTATGATACTTACGCAAAGCAGTAATACTAAATCTTTCGGTCATAAAACTCATATTCATGCCGAACAAACATCCGGCATGAATATGAACCTTTAACAGATCAAGTTTTTTAGAATCTCTCCCGCTATTTCCGTACCGGGTTAGCCTTGGTAGGCAATAGTCCATGTGTTCTCGGATAGTTGCGTATATTCAGGTCAATTCCCTTCGCAGTATATAAAAGATACGCAAACAATTGCAGAGGAACGCAATATTCTAATGTGGAAAAATCTTCATCATTGATAAATCCGCCGTTCAAAACCTTTTCGCTGTCTGCTCCATCCTGTTCTCCTATCGAATAAGCATGCTGGTTTTGGCTGCTGATTACTTTATATAACTCGTTGGCACGTTCATATCCATAACTTCTGGGCGCAACTATTATTGTATAGACGTCCGGCTTTACCGACGCCAGCGGCCCATGAAGGAATTCCTCCACCTCAAAGGCCATGAAAGTATAGCGCACGGTCTCCAGACTCTTTAACGCGCCTTCCGTCGCCGTACCCACATTGGCACCGTAACCCAGTATATAGCAGCATTCACACTTTACAAGATCATCCTTATTGACTTCAAACCACGCTTCCGTTCTTTCGATCACCGTATCCAGGTTGTCTACAGTTGCCGCCGCGCGGGTCTTATAACCGGCATATGCTTCTTCATCTATACCGCCGGTTACTTTTGCGGCCTCTACAGCCATCATATACAGAGTGAGCACCGTGGAAGTGTATCCCTTGGTCTTTGGTCCCACGAATTCACGCCCGCAGTCGATCGTGACCTTATGCTGTGCGATTTGGGTGCAGGTATTGTTAAGGTCCTCAGTAACTACATAGTTGTCTATCTTTAATTCATTGGCCCCTTTGAGGCAATCGATAGTATTGGTACTCTCTCCCTCCTGAGTGACCGCGACAATGAGATCATCCTTATCCAAAACATTTTCGTAATGGGCAAAAGAATATGCGGTCATCGGCGTCACAGGTATTTTAAGCATCTTTTCCATAAAGTATTTCGCAGTTATGCAGGCATTGTTCGAGGTGCCCGATGCAACTAAGATTATCCTCTTATATTTCTTTTGGGCAAAATTATCTGCAAATTTGCCGCACAGTTTGCCGCTTTTTTCAATAATACCGGTGCAAGCAGTTTTCGTTTCATGAATATATTCTAACATTGTGTGATCATCCATTATGATATTCCTCCTCCATATTAAAGAACGTGGAAAAACTTTCCGACAATACCCAGACCTATAAGACCAAGCATGATCCAATAGGTCTTAACATCTTTTTTAAGCATCCAATAAATGATCAAAGTAGTCACAAGCGGAAGCAGTTTAGGACATATCTCATCCAAAATCGGCTGAACCTCCAGCTTTGCCTTTCCGATCTGGGCAACATAGGTGACGTCTATGCTGACCATGGATGCGATCATGCCTCCGATAACTGTAAGTCCCATAACCCCCGCAGCTTTCGTAGCTTTTGTCATAGCACCGCTGGCAACCAAACTTTGAATGGAGTTGGTCCCAAGCTTGTGGCCGAGGGTGATTCCATAATATCTGACAAGAAAATTCGGTATGTTATATACCAATAAAAATAGTATTGGGCCGAGAATATTGCCTTCAATAGCCAAAGAAGTTCCTATACCGGATGCTATGATCCTGAAGGTCCCCCAAAAGAACGTATCTCCTATGCCGGCCAGCGGCCCCATTAAAGCAACCTTGACGGCGTTGATGGACTGCACATCAAACTCTGGGTTTGCGGCAGCTTCCTCCTCCATTGCAGTTGCAATTCCAAGTATAAACGGCGAGACGGCAAACGTAGTATTGTATACCTCTGAATGGCGTAGGCAGGCCTCACTTAACTTATCTTTGCTCTTATACAGCTTTTTCAAAATAGGAATCATTGAATATGCAAAACCGGGGGCCTGCATTCTATCCAAACTATAACAGGCAGGAAGAAGAAATGACCTCCAGAAAACCTTCATAAGATCCTTTCTTGTTATCTTTTCGTGAGAGTTCATTCCGTTGTCCAATGCCATTTCATTAGATTTCGTTGTCATCCAGACCAGCCTCCTTGTTTTTGTCATTATTGAATATGAGCACGGCGAGAATTGCTCCTACGACCGCGACACCAACGTTACTCATATTCAGGAACGCTACGGCGACGAATCCAATAAACAGGTAAGGTGCCAGTTCCTTGGTATACGTGAGACGCATCAGCAGTGCAAAACCCAGAGCGGGAAGCATATTGGAGGCAACTTTAATACCGTCTGTGATAAATGAAGGTATTACTTTGATCAGCTGTTCAAATACAGGTGCGCCCAGCAGCATTGCTATAAAGGATATCAAAGCCGGGAAGAAGAAATAATTAAAGAGTCCCATCCATTGACAAACTTCCATGGTCTTCGTATCTCCCTCTGCTGCCTTTCTTTTTGCCCTTTCACTGAGTAGATGATTCAACGGAATATGGGTCAAATAACCGATACTCGTGGCAAAGACGGAGACCGGCAGCGCCAGGGTCAGCGCCACCTCCGCACCGGAACCGGACGCAAGGGCAAAAGCAGTACATAGCGCACCTCCGATGGTCACGTCCGGCGGAGCTGATTGAGCACCGATACCTACGATTCCCATTGAGAGCAGTTCGATCTGTGCGCCTATCAGCATACCGGTCTTGACATCTCCATATACCAAACCCACCAAAGTACCCATGATCAATGGGCGCTGTATCATGGTCATACCGAGAATTCTGTTATCAATTTTCCCCAAACCAACTATCAAAGCAACAAGAAGCGCTTTTAATATCATAGCTTTTCCTCCCCTTAAGAAAGTTATTGTAATGCTTTGTCCAAGTACTTTTCCACATCGACAAACTTATTTTCTGGCGTAGGCTGCACACCCACAGGTTTTCCAAGAGCAATGATCTTTTTCAGTGCCCGTATGTCCTCCTGATCGAGATTCAGGTTATCATAGACATACGGTGCATTTTTTCTTATTCCACCTATGGTAAGCTTTGTGATCTCGGGTACGGCCGCACACACCTTATAGGCATCCATCGGGTTGTTGACCAACGCCATAACATTATACTTCTTGCTTTCAGGCCCATTTAAAAATTCAATGCCCTTTTCAACTGTCCTAAATCCATACTTTACCCCGCTTGGGACCCCCATTTTCAGCGACATCTTTCTCATGTCATCATTTACAATCTCATCATTAATGATCAGCAATAAATTGATATCCAGACTGCGGGTCCAAGAAATGGCCACCTGACCATGGATCAAACGGTCATCCATATGAAACGCCTTTATCATACTTCCGCATCTCCCGCCTTCTCAATTTGTTCATTTAAATATCTGATTCCCTTTTTCCCCATCGTTAAGACAGTTTCGATCAATTCGTCTATCGGCGTGCTTTCGTCAGCGAACAATGTCTCCAGTACCATTCCAAGATTCATACCCGTGATTATGTGGATATTATGCGTTGAAATATACTCGCTCAAAATATTTGTGACATTGCCTCCGATGATATCCGTCAATACGAGTATCTCGTCATCCGGCTGCCACGCCGTAATAGCATCATCGACCATCTTTCGTATCTTTTCCCTGGAATCATTTAAATCAACTTCAATATGGACGTAATCTTGCAGTCCCTTGTCTCCTGCGATAAGTGCGGCGCTTCTCAGGATCGCATTTGACAAATCGCCATGAGATGCAACCATATAATGCCTCAAATTCTCACTCCCTTCCGTTTATTAATGATCATGATTGTTTATATACAAAGCAAAAAGCATGCCAACTTTCTGTCGCATGCTTTTTCATCCATTTCTCTGTTATAAATACTAAACTTCCCGGTCGGAAAGAGAATTACCCCCTTTCATGGTGACAATATCATAGATACATCGTACCTCTTCAACGGGAATCCTGACACTATAATTTTTTTCTATGACACTAAAGCTCTCCTCCACTATCTTTATGAATCTTTTCTGTTTCTTTTCAAAATCTATCTGGTCATCAAATACCGCGGTTACCGGAGTTTTTTTGACAAGCCGTTCTATCATGCAGCTGACATGAACATATAAAAGCAATTTCATAGAGCTGTCAATGTGTTTATGCAGTGCGTGTTCCATCCGCTTGATAAATTCCTCTACATCCGTAATGACCCGTTCTGGGTTGAGGATCGTCAGATACTCTACGACCCGTTGAAGTGAAAAATTCTTTATAAGCTGATCATTTACCTGACTAATGTTTTCGGGTGGTATTACATAACTCAATACCTTCTGCAGTTCATTTTTCCCCTTATCTCCCGTCATAACATCGCCTATATTTACAAAGGGGATTCCCTCTATACCGGGATCTATCGTCCCAAAGATCATGGCTACTTTGTATCCTTTGAATATATTATCATGGATCCCATTGACACGCAGGCTCTTATAATCGCATGGAATAAATTCCATATCCGGTACCCAATCCGAAAGGCTGTCCCTTAAAAGTATTGCAAGTTTTTCGGCGGTTCCCATCCCGGTAATGCAGGTTGTGATTATTGCCTGAGTTTGATTATCCCGCATGGGATGATATATTTTCAGCTTAGAATTCGTCCGATCAGATATATAACTTATGATTTCTTCCAAGGATTGATCCTGCAGAATACATTTCCCAACCTCAAATACGATTTGAGTTGTTATATTCTCAAGCAGCGCAATGTTTCCCCCATAATCGTTGCATATAGAAAACCTATGTTCAACCAAATTATCCATGTCCGTCATGATGATCAGATCTCTGGAATCGGACACTGTTAAATCCTGCAAAGCTGAATTTACCCTATAAAAGGTTTCTTCATCGGTAATATTCGGCAGGATGTCGAAGGATTCAAATAAACAATTCTTCAACATTAAATTGACCGTGTTTGCTATACTTGTTGCAGTTGTATAACCATGAGCAATAATAAAAGCTTTGGTTCTGTATGCTTCTTTCTGGTACAAACCCAAATGTATACATAGCGCTACCACAATAAAATCGGCATTACATAGGCGGACATCCAGATTACTTTCAAAAAGAGTTAAGAGTTCCTCGGCGGATTTATATACCTTGGGATACCCGCTCAATAAGAAGCTGCGGATATTATCAAGCAGCCTGACGGGTATGGTACTTTCCACGGTTATAAAATTTAATCGTTTATAGAAATGAAGCGTCAGAAAATTGCGTAAATTACTGGTCAGCGTTATGTTATTGCTGTAAAACAGTCTATCCAAAATATTATTTACCGTGGAACTCAACATGGATATTTGAATATTTGAACCGCCGTTTTTTTGTTCGCCTAGCAGTGCATCCATATACATCATCAATGCATTTTCCATGGACTCCATAACCGTTTCAGAGTTCTGCTTTTTATCGGAAATTGAAAATGACTGGAAAATATTATAGTATGCCGCCTGTACGTCGGAAGACGTATTATTCTTTTCCACAAGCCTGCGAATATTTTCAAACCGAAAATTAGGCGTTATTTTGATCCTCTCCGGCGCGATACCCCATTGCCATCCTTTCGGTTCCATATGGCTGTTCCCTTGGTTCAGCAAATAGTCTGGTAAATAACTGAACTGTATATAAATATCGCCGTCGCTTTTTTGCTCGCGGGAAACCCGGAATGCCTCGGCGCACGCATATTGTATCACATTCTGCAATTCCCCGATGTTCCCTGTAAACCGCCGGTTTAAAAGTACTTCAAAAAAATTCTGGCTAACGCTGAGGTCATGACCCAAAATACCGGCCTGTTTACTCAGCATATAGCAGATCAACTGCACGACCTCATCGCTCCCACGTTCTTCCAACGCCGGCATTTGTATGGAAACGGGTATCCTGCGCAAAAAAGTTCCGAGAAATATATTTTTCGGCTGTTCTGTTGTGGCAAAGACCAACCGAACCTTGCTCCTTCTCTCCGATGAACTTTCGCCTAAACGGTTGAAAATTCCCTGATCCATAAATACAAACAACTTTTCCTGTCCGTTTGGACTCAGCCTGTGCGCTTCATCCAGAAACAGAACTCCTCCGTCCGCTTTTTCCAAAAGGCCGATTCTATCCTCATCCGCTCCGGTAAAGGCACCCTTGATATAACCAAAGAGGATACCAGTAAGCAGTTCGGGGTTATCCGCATAATCGGCACAGTTAAAGGTGACAAAAGGTGCATTCTTGCCGATCAGACCCTTTTGAAAACAAAAAGCATGCATATAACGTGCCAGTGAGCTTTTGCCAGTTCCCGCGGGACCGCTGATAAGCACGGGAAGTCCTTTCCCCGGGTAGTACGCCGCAGCCTTGCACTGCTTTATCTGATTTTTAAGACTCCTGTCGTGGCCTATTATCTGAGAAAAAACGTCATTCGATCCTTCATCATGATTTAGCAGCTCCCAAAGCTGTTCCACGCTATAGAAAACCGTTGAAGTGATGTTTACATGATAGCGGGTCTCCAGCTGCGTGCGGTCCATATAGTATACCGGGCGGGTAATTATTTTTATCAGCGCGCCGGTAGTATACAGTCTATTGAGAGCAGCACTTGCGACATTTCGTGGTATTCCAAGCTGTCGTGCCATAAAAGATGTAGTGAAATGATATAGCTGCTCTTTGTCCTTGACGTCTATTGTCTCGCTATTTTCATATATTAATTTATATAGTGCTTCTTCGTGCATGAATTACATCCCCTTTTAACACTAAGCCTGTTTTTCATATTTTAAATCAAGCTTCACTTAGTGTCAAAAATATTTAGAAGATAATTTCATGCTTAAGTTTCGTTTAGGTTACAAAATCCCTTCCCTGCATTCCATATCATATATCTTTTCCGTTAAATGTCCTTACCGCGCACCCCATTATAAACACGACATATATCACCGTGTATACCACCATCCACACCGAGGGCTCCAATACCGACCCGCCGAAGGGTGTTATATCCAAAATATCCAGGCCGAGACCACTCTCGATTTTAAACATGGATGAAAACATCTTGCGGTAAATAGTATCGGTAGGCATGATGAGGCCGGATATAATGCCAATATTGACAAGGCTTGCATTACCTACCGAGGCGCCTATCTGCTCCATCATGCCGCCCACCGAGGCCAGGCCGTAAAGTATTATGGATATCACGCCCGCGCCTATGGTATTCACCGCAACAGACCCCAGCATGGTAAATGCCAGCAGTATGACGGGAATAAGGTCAAACAGGGCCAGGCCCTTAAAAATCTTTGCAATACCAAGGACCCGAAGAAGGTTAGCCCCCATGGCCGCGTTCAAACCGATCACCGCTAAAAACAGCAATGATGCATATATCACCATGATGCATCCGATACCTATGAATTTTCCCATTACGATCTCCGTCCTCGAGACTGGTTTTGAAGCCACCGAGTACATAATTCCGTTATCTACCTCGGAGGATATACTGCCTGAAGACGTCAGTATCACTAAAAGAGATACTATAAACCCGGCAAAATAAAGCCCCACCGATATCAGCTGGGATTGCATAATGGCATTACTGACGAGGTCCGTCCTTGTCATGTCTTTAAACAGGAGGCGAAGCCCTGTCCCGTAAAGAAACAAATAAGCCAGGCTCAAAATCGCGCCCAGCACAAAGGCCTTCTTCTTATATATCTCCTTAAAGCTCATCCCTATTATTGCTGCCACTGCCTTCACGCTCCTCATCTATCATGCCTATAAATATATCCTCCAGATTGGTTTTGGATGTACCCGCCTCATATATGTTGCCGCCGTTTTGTGCTATGGTTCTCACAATGCCGGGTATTTCCGATTCACCTTCTATAGGTATCTCCAATGTGCTGCCGTGGACGGAAACCTCCCTGCCTTCATCCTTAAGCGCCAATAGCACGGCGTCATCTACGCTGCCCAGCCTGATCTCCAGTTTCTTATTTCTCCTCATCAGCTCATCCAAGCTGCCGGAGGCTATTATATGTCCATTGTCTATAATGGCCACATGGTCACATGTAAGCTCAACCTCACTTAAAAGATGGCTGTTTAAAAATACAGTGACCCCGTCATTTTTTAAATCCTCTATTATATTTCTTACATCCCTCCGTCCCACAGGGTCCAGAGCGGAGGTAGGCTCATCCAGGAAAACAAGCTTGGGCGAGGGCAGCAGGGCAGAGGCCAGGCCCAGCCTCTGCTGCATCCCCTTACTGTAGGTCCCGATCCGCTGCCTCTTATGCTCGTCTATGCCGCATATGCCCAGCAACTCGTCGGTCCGCCCGTCTATCCCCTTCATATCCATCTCGTACAGGCGGGCATGGAATCTCAATAGTTCCTCCGCCGTGAGATAATCCTGAAAGCGGAACAGCTCGGGAAGATAACCGATGGACCTTCGCGCCTGCACGTCTCCCACCGGCCTGGAAAGCACTTTTCCCTCTCCCGAGCTGGGGCGGCAAAGCCCGACCAGTGTTTTAATAAGGGTACTCTTGCCCGCACCGTTAGGGCCTAAGAAGCCAAAGACCTCACCCTCGCCTACGCTTAAGGATACATCCCTGCATCCGCCTTTCCCGTTAAAAGTCTTCGTCAAATGCCTCGTCTCTATAACCATAAGCGTCACCTCACCGACTGCGCCGTTTTTATTGCCTCTTGTTCATTTGTAAAATTGCCGGTTAAATTATATATTACGCCATTGTCCGTCCATATCATATCATGGTATACGCTGTTACCGTCATCAGACATATACAATACGCCTGGATTGCCGTTAATATTTATGTCTTTGGTCTGCTCATTTTCATCCACAGGTAAAGGCAGCGTATTCTCCCAGTCGTCAATATCTGAAAGCTGTTGTCTTATATTCTGCGGCATAAAAGGCAGCTGCAAGATAATCTTCCTTACCGCATCCGCATCCACTCCATCAGGCACGGCTATCTCCGGAGCGGCGATTTCAGACAACGTAAGGGTATCTTCTTCATTATTGCTGAGATAAGGTATGATAACCTGCCCGCCTAGTTTAACGGTAAACTCCTTGCCGTTAAGTTCATCCGGAAGTAGTGTAGTTCCACCCAGGCTTTTTATAAATTTATTTACCTCATCAGTATTGAGTTTAAACTTCATTGAACCCGGTTTCATCACGGATGGATTTGCTGTCTTAACCTTAAACGGCAGGTCCTTAACCTCTTTAATATCGAAATTCACCGATCTGCGTGCCTCCTCCATAGACGTCTCTTCATATGTGCTGGAAATGTTATTGGCGGTAAGATAACCAAATTTTTCCAAGTCCACCTTGCTTGAACCGCCATCCAGATTTGCCAGTGAATTCTGTATCTCATTTAAATCCTGTTGTGTCACCTTAACCGCAGCAACCTTATTAACCCTGAAAATCTGAAGAAAAGACTGTGCCGCAGCCTGCACGGGCGGGAACGTCATGGATATACCTATGGCCGCCACTAAGCAAGCCGCGATCGCACCCTTTTTATATTTATTCCACATACTCATAAAACCCCCTCTTTTTTCTATCTTGGATATCCCCCGTACGGGAATATCGCCGAAACTTCCCAAAACATCCTCCGCAAAACCCTGATTCGCCTTGAGCTCATCACAGCGCTTTTTACAAATATCGCACTCCGCCATATGCTCTCTGAGCTTTTCGGCCTCCGCCGATCCCAACTCGCCGTCCAAATAAGCCTGTATGGTACCATCGTCATAGTGCACGTCACTCACCTCCCTCAAAAAGCGATCTGAATTTTGCCTGCGCCCTCGCTATTATGGTACCCACCGAAGATTTATTTATCTTGAGCACCTTAGATATCTCCTCGTAGGAATATCCAGAGTATTTCAACACAAGCACGTCGGCGTCCCTCCTGCCGAGCTTTGCCAGCGCTTCCCTCACTTCCTGCCTTTCCATATGCGCAGCGGCCGCCTCCTCCGCATGAACGACATCCTCGGTCAATGTGACGCTCTCCCTTCTCCTGCGGGCGCAGTCAGACCTAATGCGGTTCTTGGCAAGATTGACGGCTACCCTTGTCACCCATGCCGCAAGATTATCCATATTTTTGGGTGGGGCATCGTACAGCTTTATGAACGCTTCCTGAGCTATGTCCTCGGAGTCAGGGCCGGCCAGGAAATATACGGCTCTGCACACTCTCCTGTAGTTTTCCTTATATATGTCCCTGAATACACCTTCGTCTATCTGCCTCACCCCGCTTTCATCTATATAACACATCCAGGCCATCTTTTGTGACAAAAAAATTCCAGAAAAATTGATTGACTGATACATACGTGTTATCATAACTGTATGTTTTACAATTCTATTATACATATTGGGGGAAAAAATATGAAACGTACGCTCATCTTTATACTTACGGCAGTATTGGCTTTGAGTTTCTCCATACCTGCCTTCGCGCAGGGCCAGCAAAGTATTTCCGTATTTGTCGACGGGCTTCCCGTCTCCTTCGAGGTGGCGCCGGTAATATCCGGAGGCAGTACCCTGGTGCCCTTCAGAGCCATAGCCGAGGCTCTCAACGTGAAGGTAAACTGGGACGGAGCCACTCAGACCGTCAATGCTTCGGGCAGCGACATCAAGGTCCTGCTGCGGATAGGCGGCAAAACAGCCTACGTCAACGGATCTCCCGTCGCCCTGGCCGCCGCGCCCAAGGTTTACGGCGGAAGTACCATGATACCGCTGCGCTTTTTCAGCGAGGCATTTCATTGCAAGGTCGCATATGATAATACAACGAAGCAGATCAGCATCACCTCCCCTGCCGGGAAAATGACGGTAACGGGCTTCTATGCTCTCGGCGACAGCAAGACCAGCAGCTGGACCAATCTGTTCGGCGTGTCTTATCCTCAGGATTCAGCGGGAAACACCGACGTGATAGGCGATCTGGCACTGGGCTGGTACAGCCTGGATAAGGATGGCAATCTGCTTACTGTAAGCAGAACAGGCTGGCAGCGGCCGGATGATTGGGAAAATGTATTGGAAACAGCAAAAAAATACGGTCTCGGGACGGAGATGGTCGTCCACGTATCGGACGGGGACGGCGCGGTCACGGCCCTGCTGTCGAGTGCGGCGGCATCTGCCAATGCGGCTGACAGCATTGCCGAGGAGGCTAAGCTATACGGAGGGGTAAACCTGGACTTTGAGGGCCTGGGCTATACCGGCAGCGGCGAGCAGCTAAAATCCGTGCAGCAGAGCTTTACGACGTTTACAGACCTGCTGTCGCAAAAACTCAAGGCATCGGGTCTTAAGCTGACGCTTACGCTGCATGCGCCCAACAGCGCATATAAGGGGTATGACTATGCAGCCTTAGGCAAATTGGCGGATAAAATAGTGATAATGGCATACGACTACGGCCAGACTCCCGAACCGGTAAATTCCGTGACCCAGGCAGTCAAGACGGCCGCATCCGAGGTACCGGCATCCAAGCTGGTGCTGGGCATATCTGCGCCCAATGAGACTTCGGGCAGCATACTGACCAAGGTAGGTATAGCCAAGAGATACGGCCTCGGCGGCATAGCGATATGGCGGCTGGGACTGGTGACTCCGGAGATGTGGGATGCGCTGAGAACTTCCGTTATCCCGATAAAATAATACTCTGAACGTATATATTTAAGGCATCTTTTGAACACATAACATCCTTCATACATACTATATATTAGATTTCGATCTAAATTTAGTGAAGGTGGTGTTCATAGATGGCTTGTCCTTCAGGAACTTTCGCATACACAATCAGGTCAGGCGATACATTCTGGATATTAGCAAACAGATATAATACCACGGTGGAGGCTATACAGCGGGCCAACCCGGGGGTCAATCCCAATAATCTGCAGATAGGCCAGGTTATCTGCATTCCCGGCGGCGTCACTCCTCCGCCTACGACCTGCCCTGCGGGTTCATTCTCATATACCATAAGGTCGGGCGACACTCTCTGGGTATTGGCGCAAAGGTACAACACTACGGTAGCAGCCATTACAGCGATAAACCCGGGCATAAATCCCAATAATCTGCAGATAGGCCAGGTCATATGCATTCCCGGCGGCGTTACTCCTCCGCCTACGACCTGTCCTGCGGGTTCATTCTCATATACCATAAGGTCGGGCGACACTCTCTGGGTATTGGCGCAAAGGTACAACACTACGGTAGCAGCCATTATGGCAATCAACCCCGGGATAAATCCCAATAATTTGGTTGTCGGCCAGATGATCTGCATTCCCGGCGGCGTTACTCCGCCTCCCCCGACTTGCCCCGCGGGTTCATTCTCATATACCATAGCTGCGGGCGACACTCTCTGGGGCCTGGCCGCGAGGTTCAATACCACGGTAAACGCCATTATGGCGCTAAATCCGGGTATAGACCCCAATAGTCTGCGTATCGGTCAGATAATCTGCATTCCGGGTGGGATCACTCCGCCTCCACCGACTTGCCCCGCGGGTTCATTCTCATATACCATAGCTGCGGGCGACACTCTCTGGGGCCTGGCCGCAAGGTTCAATACCACTCCAGCCGCCATTATGGCGCTCAATCCGGGCATAGACCCCAATAGCCTGCGTGTCGGCCAGATAATCTGCATTCCATCGGTCACTCCGCCTACGACCTGCCCTGCGGGTTCATTCTCTTACACCGTTATGGCGGGAGATACTATCTGGGGCCTGGCCGCAAGATTCAATACCACGGTAAACGCCATTATGGCAATCAATCCTGGCATAAATCCCAATGCCTTGGTAGTAGGCCAGAGAATATGCATTCCCGGTACTACTCCGCCTACGACCTGCCCTGCCGGCTCATTCGCATACACCATCAAGGCAGGAGACACCATCTGGAACCTGGCCAGCAGGTATAATACCACAGTGCAGGCCATTATGGCAATCAATCCGGGCATAAATCCCAATGCCTTGCGCATAGGCCAGGTGATCTGCATACCATCAAGGTAAAGAGCAGCATAGAGGCAAAAAGTAAAGAGAGTATAGATCCCTATGAGGGGGCGGACAGCTTTTAGCTTTCCGCCCCCTCCTTTTCCCCGTCTGCATAAAAGTGATATACTACGGGTATATGAATACATCTGCTGTAAACGGCAGCGTTAAAAAGGGAGCATACATCATGACTAAAATCCTTATTATAGAAGACGACGCGACCATACGCGCCGAACTAAAAGCACTGCTCGAGAGAAACGGCTACATCATCCTTGCGCCCGGCAATTTTGACGACATCGCGGCAGCGGCTTTGGAAGCCGCGCCTCAGCTGATACTGCTTGACCTGGGGCTTCCCCATTATGACGGGCACCAAATCTGCAGGGAACTGCGGAAAAAATCATCCGTGCCCATCATTGTTGTCACTAGCCATGACACCGATACCGATGAGCTCATGAGCATGATGCTGGGTGCGGACGATTTCATAACAAAACCCTACAATACGCAGATCCTGCTTGCCCGCATCGAGCATATCCTGTACCGGGTCTATGGGAATCAACAAGACAATATACTGCAGTGCGGCAGCCTTACGCTCGATCAAAACGCAGGCACTGTTAAATATAATAACGACTCCCGGGAGCTAACTAAAAACGAGCTCAGGATACTACGCCTACTGATGAAGGAGCAGGGAAAAATCGTCTCCCGCGATCAATTGATGAACGAGCTTTGGCAAACCGATGAGTTTGTGGATGACAACACCCTGACGGTAAACATCAACCGGCTGAGGAAAAAGCTCCGTGGGATCGGCGCTCCCGATCTTATACAGACCAAGCGAGGGCAGGGATACAAGATATGACGATATCAAACTTTCTCCGGGACAAGCTGTGCTTTATACTGACCGTGCTGTTTACCGCAGGGAGCTGCGATCTCATCCTCTATATATTCAATTTGCCTTCCGCTGTTGCAATTCTTTTAACTGTGATATACCTAATCGGAAGTTTTATCACTTTGATGTGGGAATTCTTCACAAAAAGGGCATACTTTAACGAGCTTAAAAGCTCGCTGGCCGGCCTGGAAAAAAAGCGCTACATCTCCGAGGTTATGGACAAACCGTCATTTACTGAAGGAAAAATTGTGGACGAGGTATTATCAAGGGTATGCAAATCCGTGAATGACGAGATATCCATAGAACATGAGAAAAGCCGTGAATACCGTGAGTATATAGAGCTCTGGGTGCATGAAATCAAAACCCCCATCAGTGCGGCCATGCTCACCTGTGAAAACAATAGTTACACCGACGTATTACAGGAGCTTCGCAGAATAGAAGGGTTTGTGGAACAGGCTCTCTTCTACGCCCGCAGCAGTTCTGTAGAGAAGGATTATATGATAAAACAAATAGATTTAAAAAAACTGATCGGCGATCTGCTGAAGAAAAACGCCTCCCTTTTAATCTCAAATAAGATCAAAGTCGTCCCCAAAGCAGAAGGTATGGTCCATTCAGATTCAAAATGGCTGACGTTTATTTTACAGCAGCTTATAGACAATGCCGTAAAATACGGTGCAAAAACAATTTATTTTGACTACGCCGATAAAACACTTACGGTCAAGGATGACGGCATCGGCATCCCGCCGCAGGACTTGCCCCGCATATTCGACCGCGGTTTCACCGGAGAAAACGGGCGCGCCACCGCCAAGTCCACCGGAATGGGGCTATATCTCTGCAAGGAATTGTGCAATAAACTGGGACTTGATATCTCCGCATCCTCTCATGATGGTACGGAATTTTCCATCGCCTTTCCGGAGAACCCTTATGTTACATTTTCGTAAGTTTACCGTAAGGTATATTTATGGTACTGCCCCGGCGCCTTGGTTATAATATTGTTATACTAAACAAAAGGGAGTTTTATTTATGCATCCAATAATGCAGGTAAAAAACCTTGAAAAGGTATACGGCAACCGCGGTAACATCACAAAAGCTTTAAACGGCGTAAGCTTCGAGGTATTTACTGGGGAATACGTCGGAGTTATGGGCGCATCGGGCAGTGGAAAGACCACCCTGCTCAACTGCGTCTCTACCATTGACCGCGCCACTGCGGGACAAATTTTGATAGAAGGCAGCGACATCACTCAGTTAAATTCCTCTGAGGTTGCAGATTTCCGCTGCCATAAATTGGGCTTTATCTTTCAGGATTACAATCTGTTAGACACACTCACAGCTTATGAAAATATTGCGCTCGCTCTTACGATAGCAAAAACAGATCCCGGTAAAGTAGACGGGAAGATAAAGGCTGTGGCTGAAAAACTCGGCATCACCGAGGTACTGGCAAAATATCCGGTGCAGATGTCGGGCGGACAAAAGCAGCGTGTGGCATCCGCCCGCGCCATAGTCACCGACCCCGCGCTTATACTGGCCGACGAACCTACCGGCGCCCTTGACAGCAAATCTGCAAGAGCCCTGCTTGAAAGCTTCCGTAAAATGGTGCAAGACCTTAAAAGCACCATCCTGATGGTGACTCATGATCCGTTTTCCGCCAGCTATTGCGACAGGATCATCTTTATACGTGACGGCAAACTGTTTACAGAACTGCGCCGCGGAGAAGACGACCGCAAGGGTTTCTTCGATAAGATCATCGAGGTCATGGCGGTATTGGGGGGCGGGGCGGAATGAGCACATTCGCACTGGCTTCCCGCAATGTCCGCAAAAGCTACAGAGACTATGCGGTATACTTCCTGACCATCGTCATAGGCGTGGCGATGTTTTATGTCTTTAATTCCCTAGACAGCAGCGCAGCCATGCTGCAGCTTTCAAAAAATGAAGAAGCAATGCTGATGGGCGTAAACAAAATCATGTCATATTTATCCGTATTCATATCCATGATACTGGCCTTCTTGATTCTGTACGCCAATGCTTTTCTCATACGCCGGCGCAAAAAGGAATTGGGTATCTATATGCTTCTCGGGATGAAAAAACAGGAGATCTCCCGTATCCTCATATGTGAAACGGCCATTGTCGGAACAGTCAGCTTGGCCGTAGGCCTGGCCCTCGGCATACTGCTGTCGCAGGGGCTTGCACTGCTGACGGCAAAACTGTTTAAAGTGGGTATAACAGGGTTTGCATTAGTATTCTCCGCACCTGCAATGCAGAAAAGCATTCTGTACTTTGGGATCACATTCGTGCTCGTCATGCTCTTCAATACCGGTAACCTGGGAAGACAGAATCTTGTTGACCTGATCTATGCAGACAAAAATGCTTCAGCATTTCGCACTCAGCGCACCGGCTTATCCGCCTTGCTGTTTGTTGCAAGCATGGTTTTAATAGGCTCGGGATATGCCGTCATACTAAAAAACGGAATATTCCATTCCGGCCGGCCGCTGCTCATTGCCATAGCGCTCGGCTCCATGGGGACATTCCTGTTTTTCTATTCGTTCTCCGGTTTATTTTTGAAACTGGTCAGAAAAATGCAGAACGTATACTTCGCAGGGCTGAATATCTTCACGCTGGGCCAGCTGGGCAGCCAGTTCAATACGGAACATATATCCATGTCTTTCGTTTGCCTGATGATGTTTTTGGCAATATCCGCGATTTCAGCCGGTTCAGCCGTTGTGGGCAGTATCAGCAATACCTATGCCAATGAAAGCGGTACCGTTGCCGGCGTCACTTATGTATCGCTGTATATAGGGATTGTGTTTATCCTTGCCAGCGCCAGCGTGCTTGCGATAAGCCAGCTGTCCCGATCCGTCGATAACCGCAGCAGATATGAGCTTCTGTCCAAGCTGGGCGCCGGCTATGACATGTTAAGCGACAGTTTGCTTAAACAGATCTCATTCTACTTTGCACTGCCTCTGGTGCTGGCCATCATACACTCCATCGTAGCCATTATAGTTGTCAGCAAGGTTGTATACATGATCGGCGAAGTTAATATCTTTGCTTCAAGCATGATCACCGTAGTAATTATAGCAGCTATTTACGGCGGGTACTTCTTGATGACCTATCTTAGCGCAAGGCGCGTGCTCACGCAAAAATAAAAGGGGTACTTTTTAGTATTCCTCAGTTTGAAGACAAAACACCATATTATTTTAGGGTACCTTGTTTTTTTATTATAGGACAAATAGTAAAATATAGATAGGTAATGGAAAATACTGAATCAGATAAATGAAGTTAACCGAAAGCAACTAAGCATTCGCTGCATGGAAAATTTAGTACTAAAAGATCACATCCTAAAGAAAAATACTAGCAAACTGGAAGTCAAGGGCCCCAGATTCATACCAGACCCCAGTTTTTTATTTTCCTTTGCCCCCAATTCTATAACCATTATAAAATATGCCGCTTAAGTTAATTTCTTAGACGGCATATTGTTTACACTCTATGAATTTCTTTAACAAACGCTTAAACAGCATCAATTGAATATCAAGATTTTTATTTTTTTAACCAATAAATACAGCATATTTTGCTTTCAATATCTTAATTATACATTAGATAATGCTTAAATTTAAAAATAAGATAGCTTTACCTCTCTTATAAAAAATTGAAATTTCAAGAACATAATAGTACTCTAATATAATTTAATTGCATCTTTTAAATTAACTAATTTAGCCTCTGGCACTACTTGAAAAAACACTTCTATACCGTTGCTTTCAATTTTTTTTAAAATATCCAAATCTTCATGTCTCACTGCCACATTGGGAACCACAAACTTAGAATTTTTAGTCTTTGCTATTCCCCCAATGTTTAATTTTTTAATAGGAAGTCCCTTGTCTATAGCTTCTTTAGCTCCGTCAATTGACTTAAATATAAGTATAGCCTTATAATTCTCAAAATTATTTTTATCCCAATAATTCACTGCTTCATCAATAGTTAAAACCTTAATTGTCATACCTGTATTCGATGTTGACATTGTATATATATCCTTCAGAAAAGGGTCCATAGCTGTTACATTATCAATAACAAATAAAGCATTGGTATTCATACCTTTAGACCATTTCGTTATTATCTGGCCATGAATAAGTCTATCATCCACTCTTGCAAATACTATTTGCCCCATTAACATCACTATCCTTTAGTTTAAATTATACCTCTTAGTTCCGTTTATACTTGAATCTATGGCTTTCTCTAACAATTCGTCGGTTTCCTCCACTACTTCTCTTGACTGAAATATTTCTATGAGTATAAGCATGTTGACACCTGTTATCAAATTAATATTACTATATTTTTTCAGCATATACAACGCTATATTTGAAGGGCTGCCTCCTAAGATATCTACAAGAATGATAATATCCTTGCTCATCGTTTGGTTTTCAACAATGATTTCTTCCGCTTTACTGCGTAGATCATCCACGCTGTCTCCTAATCTCAATCCCAAAGCAACCGCGTCTTCCTGTTCGCCCATAATCATTTCCACACTTTTTAATAATTCAATGCCAAAATCACCATGAGTTATAATCAAAACAAATTTCTTACTCATATCTTTCCTTCCCTCTTATATTAGAGCTACTAACGACTTTCAAAATATCTCAATCCGGTTTATGATATAATAAAATATTTAAATTAAGGGATGCCTATTAAAGAAGGCATCCTTTAATTTAAAATATTACAGAATACCTATTGCAGCAAGTACTCCCAAGATTACAGACAATCCTAAAAGTGCCTGGGTAACTTTCAATCCCTTTTTGTTGAAATACCAGTATACTCCCAATACAGTAATCAAAGGTAGTATGCCTGGAAGTATTGAATCCAGTATATCCTGAAGGACAAATGCTTTTCCCGAAATTGTCCATTTTAACGAACTATTGACCTTAACATAAGAAGATGACAATATTCCCATCATAAAGAGGCCCAATATGGACAACCCATCAATAATCTTCCTCATATTTTTTCCGCCTACAATTTCGGTAGCGGCAGAACGTCCCAATTTATAACCAAGTTTAGCAAAATAAAAACCATATATATAAGTTAAGGTCACAAACATCAACCAAGGAAATAATGCTCCTAAAGGACTTCCCCCTTGTGCCCAAGGCAAAGCAATTGCTATCAAAATATATTGGACTGTCCCCGAATCAATGGCATCTCCAATACCTGCCAAGGGCCCCATAAGTCCAACCTTTGTACTGTTTATTACATCTTCACTAACTTCTTCTCCCTTTCCTTCAGCCAATGCTTTAGCTCTTGTCTCCTCTAACGAAGTAGTTATACCGAGAATTGTCCCTCCGCCCCATATGGCCTGCGTATTAAAAAATTGTGTATGCCGCATATATGCTTCTTTTAAATCCTCTTCCTTTTTATATAACTTCCTCAAAATGGGCGTTATTGCCCAAAGAAAAGAAGGAGCTATCATTCTATCATATGTGTGAGGAATCTCATTTGCATACCACCATCTAAACCAACTTCTACGTAAATCCTTTTCTGTAATTTTTTCAGGAGAATCTGCTGAAGTAATGTCTGTTTTAACCATACTGTCATTGCCATCCATATCAATCTTGCCTCCTTCTAATTTGTTTCAGTTTTTTCGTCAGTAACCAGGATATAGACATATGCTAATATCGTACCAATAATCGCATATGTTACCGTATTAATTTTTAAAGGCTGTAATATTACTGATACGAAATATGCCAATAGAAAGAATACAAAAAACTTTTTCTTTCCTATTACCTGTAATATAAGCGCAAGACCTAATGCAGCCAGTCCCCCTCCTATTACTTCAAGCACATGGAATATTCTTCCTCCAGAAAGTGCCGCCGTAACTCGTGCAATTACTGGTGTTCCATAATATAAAGCTACAAATATTGTAGGAACAAATAATGCAAAACTAATAATCGTAGGCAAAATTATGATTGAAAAGGTTAAACCTCTATCATTTAATTCAGCCGCATATTTATCCGTTAGTCTCGTGATAAAAGTGTTAAGGAAAAATCTGAATTGATAGAGATAACTACCCAAAAGCCCTACGGGAACCGCCACTGCTATTGCTTCCGCTGGGTTTAAACCTCCAAGTAAAGCAACCGGTACTGCTATTGCAGTCGCCACTGGCGGTTCACTAGGCAAAGATCCTCCAGGGGCCATCAACCCCATATAAATCAACTGTATTGAGGCAGTAATAATCATCGCTTGAGGAACGTTTCCCATAACAAGTCCTACAATTAAACCAGTCATCATAGGACTAAATCTCAAGTTTAACGTTGCATAGCCAAGAGAACGTGATTCAACAAGCGCAACCCAAAATGCAATTATTAATGATTGAGCAACGGTCAGACCTTGTCCCACTTCTATTTCCTCCTTTATAATATAATTTTATAATTTTTATTAACGTTCCTTCCTACTATCCTCCTTTCTTATAAAGTTTTATTTTAAAACATTTTAGCCAAAAATTATCATAACGTTTTCATTAATGTCATAAATTTTATACCAATTATTGCTGTTTGGTATGAAAATTTATTTCCCCTTTATCAAATTGTTTGCTATATGTATTAAATCTCTCTGGCATGAATAATATTCGCCATAATATTCTCTCTATTATTAAATCAAACTTATAAATATTACTTCTAATGCTGATTATTCAACTACATAAGTATTACCTTACCACTAAATTTCTACGTTATTTTAACAGCTCTTCATTAATGACGTTATTTGGGATTTCACCTTTTGCAACCTTTATCGCATCACTTACAACTTTATCTCCCATGCCTCTTATACATTCATAGGTATAAGCCGATGTATGAGGAGTTATCACCACATTTTTATAGGCAAGCAACGGATGGTTTTTATCTATCGGCTCTCCTTCGATTACGTCTAAACCTAAACCGCCTATTATTCCCTCATCCAAGGCGCTTATTAAGCTTTTTTCGTCCATAAGCTCTCCTCTAGCTGCATTTACAATAAATACACCCTTTTTCA
>ENA-UOOI01000144-UOOI01000144.1-fermentation-metagenome-genome-assembly--contig:-NODE-144-length-88449-cov-72.006143_pt1 | contig 88449 bp, 72 predicted proteins | sample MGYA00245779_ERZ724027 | MGnify/ENA primary metagenome ERZ724027 (study PRJEB28704, sample SAMN03018318) | fermentation metagenome | biome: anthropogenic terrestrial biome; feature: soil; material...
GTTTTTCCTGAAAGTACAAGGATCTTGCGGTTTGATAATTAGGGGAAGGGGGTGAACTCCTGCGAAAGGTGGGGTCGTTGCAACCGGCGGCAATCCCCTGTATCGTGACGTATTGGCAGACCTGTATTGCGAACCACGTCTCAACCGTGGCCATGTTGATCAAAAATTGGAGAAAAATCGCCTGGATGCCGTGATCCGGGGAAGCCTGTCACCTGAGGCAATCTCAACCTCGATTGGTGAAGGTTACAATAACAAAATCTGCCAGAGAACCAACTGTTCTGGGAGGGAAATAACTCTGGAGCTCATCCCAAAACCCTCCAGACCATCATGGCACATGCTAGCTGAATCAACCCGAAGAACGAGGTCTCATAGCGTTCATATCAGGGAGAAATCTTCTTAAATGCCTCAATCCAACTGAAGAACCGTTCAACGGCATTGCGCTTCTTGTAAAGTTCCAGATCGAACCAGATTGGCCTTCCTCGTTTTGGATATCTCCGGGATCTCTTGTTGACCGGGATATTGCTCTTGATTCCTCGGTTCCGGTTGTACTGACGAATCTCTCGGGCATCGTAGGCTGCATCAGCGGAGATGATCGAGGGGCGATCCTGCACATCAGGAATCTCAAACACTTCGAGCGTTGGTTCGTAAAGCCGGGAATCATGAACATTTGCCAGTGCAACCGTGCAGGCAAGGGGAGACCATTCCGATCGACCAGAGCACTCAGTTTGTTCCCCTTTACCTCCTTATAGCCATCATAGCCGGTCGATCCCATTTTTTCGCCTGGATATCCTTGATATCCGTCGAACAGTGCGAGAGATCGATCTTTCGGATCGCATACCCGGATCGGAGCAAGTCGAGGAAGATCGCCTGGTACACTCCCTTCTCGCATAATTCAAGGTGGAACCGGTGAACCGTCGATTTGGTACCATAGTTTGCTGGAACATCGTGCCAGGTGCAGCCGGTGGTCAGGACGTACAGGATGCCGTTGAACAACCCGCGGGGTCACGCCGGGGTCGGCCGATGTGTGGCTTAGTTGGCGGGAGGTATTTCCGGACAATTTCCCAGAGATCATCGTCAATTTCCCGGAAGGCCATATCCCTGAGTATTATCTAAGAGGCCTTATAAATTTGGGACGACCTCCTGATCTCAAAGAATGTCACGGCGTACTTCGGGGCATAGAACACTTTCAGTTTATGAAACTCCATCGACGCAAAGAAAGGCACGACCCAACAATGAGGGAAGGTATTACCAATTGTGTCCGGACATGGGGGGTTTGAGTCTATTCTGCTGTAAGTTGGAGACTACCAAAAACTTAACGGCAAGTACGTCCTTAGGCGAGGCAGGTGTCTTGGGTATGGTAGGGCTTGAAGTAAGAGCCATCGGAAGCGATGAACTGCAGATATGGGATACGCTGGTTGCCAGTTCAGCCCAGGGAACAATATTCCATACAAGCGACTGGTCATTCAGGACTGCTTCATCCCTGAATCAGACGCTGATCATACTCGGGTGTTACGAAGGCGGGGAGTTAATCGGGGGCTGCCCCCTTCTCCTGTCAAACCAATATGGTTTGCTTAAAATCGCTTCTTCTGCAGCTGCGTTAACCCCCTACGGGGGAATGGTGATAACTGATAGAGAAAGTACAAAGCGAAGAGAAAGAGAATTACATTACAACAAAGTCATCGCAGCCATTTGTGAATATATTCTTCGGCAGAGATTCGACTATGTGAACCTGGTGAACTCTCCAGGATTAGAGGATATTCGGGCGTTCACCCAGAATGGATGGACCTCAAGGGTGTATTATACCTACATGCTTCCAATTGACGAGGACGTACTTGACAGGATCTCGAAAAATGCACGAAGGAGTATTCGTAAAGCTCAAAAACTTGGCATGTGTGCAACACAGCACTTTGACACCGAGATGTACTGGGATCTTACTGTTAATACCTTCGATAAACAGAACTCTCAGCCGCCCTTCTCTAAAGAGCATCTCGTGATGATGTTGAATATGATCAGGGATATGGGCATAGGTGAGATGTGGGTTGCCAGGACATCTTCGGGAGAGGTTGCTGCGGCGGAAGTCGTTCTTAGAGATTCGCAGACCGTTCATCGTTGGTCCGCTGCTTCTTCGGAAGAGCATCTGAACACGGGGGCAACCTCGCTTCTACTCAGTGAAATTTTCACTGATGTGCTGGATCGCAATTACACCTCGATTAACTTGATGGCAGGAAACATTGCGCATCTGAGCGCTTTCGTAACGAGTTTCAATCCCAGCCTTGTTCCCTATTATGGTGTCGAACTCCATAAACAAAAGTATATGTTTTTAAAAGGGTTAAAAACGATATTCACCCGATAAATCTTCTATGAATGAGAACATCACCTTTCTAGGACACTATGTTCCTAGGTATACTCCTTCGGGATTTAACGATCATTGTCGTAGTACTCAAGACCATCGCAAACATGGCACTGCTCTGGCGACAAAAGGGGCAAGCCTTTCCGCAGTTATCCACTAGGGGGTGGTGAGAGTCATACACCTTAAGTGCAGAGCGATGGGAAGGCGTCAGTGTTCAACCCGTTTCAACCAGGCTTCCCTCCAGAAGAGCAGGCAAGACCTGTCACAATCACTGTGCCTCTTCCCATCGCAGTAGACTCCCTCCAGGAAGACTGTAGGGCTTTTTAGTTTCCTTACTTCACCATTCGATTCAAGGGTGATTGAACGTACCTTTTTAAATACACGACATTTTTTCCCACAAAAATCCTCCATCTCCGGCATAAAGAGCAGGCCTTTATATTTCCCGTTTCCATCGAGCGTGGAGCGTATCTCTTCTAAAGACCGGACCCGGACCAATTCACCAGGTTGCAGATCAAGTACCTCTTCCACAGGTATAACCCCCTTTTGGGCAATTGTTGGTCGATTTGTGTCATGAATGTCATCACTAGCTGGTGGAATCACCGGCCGAACCTGTTGCCACAATGAAACGACGTATGGAATCTGTTTAACAACAGGTATCAAAGGAGCCTTGATTGAATCGTTCCAGACTCTCCGCGTGAGAAATTCGTATGATGGCCGCGTAAATCCATATACCTCCTGAGCCATGAAGGTACAGGGCTTTGCATAGTTGTCTTCCATATTCCCCCCACATTTTCACCAATAAATTAGGTTTCAGACACCTCTGACCAACAGTTACACGTTCAAACATACCTTTCGCAATTGTCAGGGTTTCTGCCAATGTATCCATTAGATAGTGTCTCGGAAAGGTGCAGGATCTAACCACACCCTTTACGTCTCGTCCAATTGTATGACCAGCATAGACTCCTGGTGTGCTAGCCTCAGGGCATTATGCTATATAAACCATTTGCTGCAGATACAATTCCTAAATACGTAGAGAGGATAGCATAGAATTCAGGAATTAATTTAGATACCAGTTTCAAAATCGTTGGATAGCATTATCCATAAGATGCTTCAGGCTTCTAATCAATATAAACCAACCTCTGAGTTGAAGCAGGGACAACCCAATATGATTCAATACAAAACAGTTGTAGATTATGCAGATCTCGATAGAGTTGGCTATGGCGCGAAGTGTCGTTACCGGCTTGATGCAAAACAGGGGTTTCATAAAAGTCAGAGACATGTCAACCTTCCAAGCGACGAAGACCTACAGAAAATTACGGAAAACCGTCTCTACCAAAGTTAATTTCTTCATTATTTGATCCCTTTTCTGGGAGCGGATCCTTCCCTCTCTCTGCTTGTATAGACCAATCGAAGAAGAGGGCGGTCGCTCATCCTGCGTTTTTATCCCCAGTGTCATGCTCCTCCTTCTCTGGCAGGTGCATGACCAGCCTATCCAATACTGGAGCCGGGTGCGGATGAGCAGTACACTTTTCGCAGGGTGCCTAACCCACGTTTTGGGATTCCTGGGTGTGGGCGAGGTATCATTCGGCGGGAGAAGGAATCTGGACAGAGATAGAGGAATGCAGGAAAAGGACGGGAGATCGTTAAAAAGTGGCTGAAGGATCCTGCACGGTCCTATTTCAACCGGATAAGATCGGCAGCCCCCGGAAGAATGAAACGGGGAAATCCAGGTCTCGGTTCCTCAAGATGCCATTCATCCCGGGTGGCGGAATAATGCTGAGATGAAAACTCAGCGCAGGAGAGCCAGCAAAGATAATCCTGTCTAATATGACATCAGAATTGAAGATGGCTCAGGTATTGCCAGGCAAGGAGTACAAAACTATCACTACCGACTAAGAACCGCAGTGTGTTGAGCAGGAAATTATTTTACACCTGGAAAAGTAGTGAGCCTCCATGAGTTATTCCATACAAGAACTGTCGGAGGGGAATGCAGGGGCCTGGGATGATTTTAACAATCAATGCTCGGGAGGGACATTTTTCCATAACACAAAATGGAAGAGTGTATTGGAGAATGCACTCAATATCGATCTTAAATACTGGTTCCTCCAGAGGGAGCAGGAGATAATCGGCGTATTCCCTCTAAGGCATCGCACAATAGCATATCTAAAAGGACTCGATCCTACCCCCTATTCAGAATTTAACAGCATCTTACTGAATGATGATTTTAGTCCCCGGGATCTGAACGAGGTGCTCGCCCTGTTCGCATCAAAGTACTCGTTTTGTTCCCTCAATATGAATAATAAAACACTGTTAGACCATATAGAGTACAACCACTATTCCTCTGATAATATAGGCAACATGGTATTGGACTTACAGCAGAAATCCCCTGACAGTATCTGGGAAAGTTTCCCTGCCAAAAAAGGACAGAGAAAATTTATTCGCAGGTTCGATGAGAAGGGATTTCAAATTCATGAAGTCCGCCAACTGGAAGACATGCAAACATTTTATCGGTACTATGCTGAAAATCTCATGCGTATAAACGGAGACACCCTGCCACTCACCTTTTTCCTGAAACTTCTGGAAACATATTCACGAGACGAGATGCGTGTGACATTGTTATCAAAAGGGGATATATACGCCGGAGGATTGCTCACCTTCGTCCATCCTGCCAGCAAGACAGCATATTTCCAGTATCTCTCCCTGAATCGAAGTCTTCCCAATACGTATCACCCCACCTACTCTCTCTTCTGGGAGGGGCTCAACTGGGCGTGGGACAACGGATACCAGAAGATCTCCTTTGGCCGGCAAGAGATGGATCCGAACAATGCTCGTTTTCGGATAAAGGCAGATTTTGGAGCAGAATATCTACCGATTTATTCGAGGGTTGTCCTGTTCTCTAAATCCACCTCATTACTCTACCGGCTCAAAGGAATATACTATGGAAGTCAGCATGAACAGAACTCATCAATAAACAGGGGATCCTGAAGGTACGATGAGATGTGAAAATACTTGAAAATGATGAATCGAACATCCTGGGTGCGCATTGGCCATCAGTTCTATCCTGGGCACGGTTCTCCATACCCATAACTGTTTATTAAGGCTGAAGTCACCTAAAATCCTCTACCGGCGGGGCTGACCTTCAAATCCCATGTGCAGATAATAACAGGGTAGGGGCCGCACATCACCATCAGGCATCTCGTGTAGATCTGCCTCCCTGACGCGGTGCAGACAGGTGCGTCGACCAAGAGAACAACGTCTCCCTGACACTTTACCTGGGTACCGGTTTGAAACGAAAATAGAAGATGGAGATCACTTTCCATCAGGTGAGCCCGCAACCTGCAGGGGCTTCATGATCGTTTCGGGCTATGCTTACCGGCAACATAGATCGATCCCACCTTCCGCAGTAAGATGACCAACTCCTGAATTAATTAATGATGCTGAGTTTATGCAATCTGCGGTGTAATTTTGTACTTCATCAGCGGTATAAAAGTTGCACGCCCTTACATTGGTGACCGATTTCACGAGGATTGTAAGAAAAATGTCGGCCCGGAACTCTTACTGCGGAAAGTCGGATCGATGATTAGACTCGGGACATGATGCCAAAACTGTTTTGCCATATCCTGTTATTTTTGAGAGGAGATGGGGAAAAGCATAATAACTCCCGTTTCGAGTATGCAGCAGAGGTTGACTGCAGAGAATGGATCTGCTCAAGCAGGACAGTGAGATCTGGGAGTTGTTTACCAGAAAAGAGGAGTATGACGGGTGCAGTCGTGACCGGTACGACCGGTTCCCGTACTACAGGAGCCGCCACCGGGACATATCCGTGCCCCGGGCATCACAGATGCTGATTGAGAATGGATATTATTGTGAATATCCGGAAGCACAGCCCTTTGCAATCTGCCTGACACACGATATTGACACGGTATACAAACCCTTCCACTCCAAGGGTCTTGAGATCATAAATGCACTGAAGAACAGGGATCTCGCCCGTGCCGGCCAGATCGTTCCACAACTGCGCTCGAAGAAGTGTCCTGGATGGAACTTTGACGAGATCGCCGATATCGAGGAGTCCTATGGGGCACGCTCCAGTTTCTATTTCCTGGCCCTTGAAGAGGGAGACAGCGGCTACGCATACGCGATCGAGGATCTGAAGCAGGAGATGTGTATGCTTCAGGACAAGGGGTGGGAGATCGGCCTGCATGGCGGATGCGAGGCCTACCGTGACCTTGAGCGGTTGCAGAGAGAGAAGCAGCGCCTGGAGAAGACTCTGAACCAGACAGTAAACGGATATCGGAACCATTTTCTCAAGTTCCGGGTGCCGGATACCTGGGAACTGCTGGAGCGAGCGGGGTTTCACTACGATACCACCCTTGGATACCCGGATTGCACCGGGTTTCGGAACGGAATGTGCCACCCGTTCCGGCCGTTCAACATAAACACCAATCAGGAAATGGAGATCCTGGAGATTCCACTCGCAATAATGGACCAGACATTGCTCTCCTACATGCAATTGAACATGGAGCAGGCCTGGGCTCAGACGGAGCGCCTTATCGATGCTGTCGAACGACATAACGGTGTGATCACCATCCTCTGGCATAACACATACATGACCGGCGCGTCGCTTCGGTTTTACCGGAAGATTCTGGAGTATGGTCGTGAGAAGGGCGCCTGGATGACGAGTTGCGGTGAGGTTAAATCATGGTGGCAAAAGAGTGGAATGCGCCCTCCTCTGATTGTACAAGGCGCCCGGCCCTAGCACTTCCTGGTGCTTTTTTGCAGATAACTCCCACCAGTCTCGTTATCGAAAGGGGCCTAATCGTTCCATCCAATCTGTGTGTTTTGAGGGGATCAGACCCTGGACCATCCCCATGATCTCGTTGCGAACCATTGTATCAGTGAAGAAGATCACGAGGTAGTAGACAACCGCGGTTATTCCTGCGATCCCGAACAGGAGTAAGAGCGGGAGCCCTATGTATACTCCGAGCACAAGAGGGAGGGAGATGATGATGCTCAGCAGCAGGTGCCGGGTCAGGCTGAGCATGCTGCTCCGGTATCCGGCCCCGGACTCCCGTATGAGATAGACGCTCTTCGCTCCCCATATGAGCATGCCACAGACGGAGAAGAGAGCAAGGGTTAAGAGGGGGTTACCGGAGGCGCCACCGACGTAGAAGACAAGTATCCATGTGCACAGTGTCATAAACTCAAAATAGGAAAGAATCCTCTGCTTCTCAAGAACACTAAACAAGGTTGAAATCGGTGAGACTATGAAAACTGCGAAGAGCCAGGGGGCGAGGATCTGTGCATAGGTGCCGGCGGTAAGCCAGTTCACCCCGAAGGCAAAGGTAAAGAGATCCTCAGCAAGGATGATAAAGATGATAAACGGGAAGATACCGATGGCGATGAGCCTTGTGTGAACCTCCCGGACGACGGTCTTCACACCACCGGTTTGATTCATCTCCTCGCTCGCTTTCTGGTAAAAAACCTGTGAGATGGCTGTTCCCACCATCGCCATCGGCAGTTTTACTGCCATTATGGCAAGGGCGTAGTAGCCGAGAACGGTGGGGTTGAAGTAGTAGGCGAGCATGAAGGCAGGCAGTTCCCAGGACATGCTGTTTGCAAGGCTCGCAGTGCTCCCGTAAATCGGGAACTCTTTGTACCGGATGGCAAGTCCTTTCATTCGTTCTATTGTAACAGTTTTTATGAGCCCAACATCCTCCTTTAATCCCCGAAACATGAAGAGATTGCTAAGGGCCAGCCCCATCATCGAGCCGAAAATGAGTCCCATGGGAGAAGCCACGATCAGCCCGCTTCCGATCTGAAACACTCGTGTTGAAACAGAATTCACAACTATACCCCTGGAGAGTACGCCGTACTTCACCTTGCGGGAGAGCCATCCATTCAGGATCACGAAGAGACTGTTGAAGCCGACGAAGATCGGGAGCCATATGAGATAATCAGCGATCATCGCCATTTCGAAGACCGCTCCAAACCAATCTGAGAACCCGATGATAACAGCGCCCGTTACAGTAGAAGTGCCCAGTACGCAGACGATACAGAGCATGAAGACATTCATAGAGTCTTCATCCCTCTCCGGCAGCATGATGACGTAGTTGTAGGAGAGAGAGGAGACGACCAGGAGTACCGCAGCAATGGAGAGGAAGATCTGGGCAACCCCAAAGAATTCCGGCGAGTAAATTCGTGTAATTACGGGAATGAGGAGAATGCCAGTCATCTGGGCGACCATGGTGCCCGTTGTCAGTTTGAAGATATTGCTGAGGAAACTTGCCATAGAACCATCCGGTATCCTCCGCTCGAGGATGATGATCGATGATATATGTTTTGCTCGATCATTGACGGATCAGCATAGGGTAGTGCTGGCGTTGTACGCTATCGGTTTCAATCAGGCAGCAGGTGGGCGCAAGCCGGCGAATGCTGATCATTCCGCCTGCCGGTTCCCCAACCTGTTGCGGTACCCGGAAAGAAAATCCTGGGAAGTATGAGAGGCGGTTGCAGCGTGGATGAGAAGACGTGGTAGCTGGTGGGGCCACCCTCAAGCCCGCAAGACCTTCCCCGGGATCTGATCAGGTCACTGATGGAAATATATATCCGAGATGCATGAGTTCAGGTGGGTTACACCGATGCGTAAAAGGGAGGTTGCGTCAGTCGCTCTAATGATCTGGATGCTCACCGTGAGCAGCCTTATGGGTATACTCTACATTTCTGACTTAAAATTTTTTATAGCTGTCATGCTTGTGGGATTTTTCGTCATCATCTATATAATTCACCCGGTGTTCTCAAAGCCGAGGTACATCCGCAATATCTATCGTATGGGTATTATTTGCGCGGCGCTCTTTGGTCTGATTATTTTCCTGAGAATACTGGAGGTGATCGAATACTTGAGTTGAGCAGTGGGCAGGGGATGATCTCCTCTCCAACAATTCCGCTTAGATGGTGGGCATGAATATGGACAGGTATAACCACTACAAGATCAGCTCATACCTCCTCATCGGCTTTGCACTTCTACTCATCCTTGCAGCCTTGCTCACGGATCCACAGGGATACATGCAAAGCCCCCTTCTCATGCTGAGCGCGACCGGCTTCATCGGTGGTGCTTTCCTCTTCGCGCTCGGTGGAGATGAGTCCATAGATGCACGGTTGGCGAGCCGACTCTCCGTTCAGGGCACCTCCGCCCTGGGCCACATCATCAGCGACCTGGGGGGCTATGGAGCGGGGGTCTTTCTTCCGCCGGAGAGCGAAGGCGGGAGGATCATGCAATTCATTCCGATCCAATCCGATTGCAGCTCCTTCGCTGCAGATGGAGGCAGATTCGCGCATCATAACGGGATCACGGGAATCCTGACCTTTCCCCTGGCGGCTTCCCTTCTTGAGGATCTAAAGCGTGATAGCGATCTCGTCCTCCCCCAGGAATATAGCCTGCTTATGGGAGCGATCCAGGAGGTGTGTGAGGACCTCCTTTCGGTCGCCGGCCGGGTGGATGTAAGGAGGGAAGGCAACACGGTAACCTTCGACTTGCGCAACTATCTCCTCATCTCCGGTTGTGCATCACTCCGCGAGGCATCCCCGGAATTCTGCGCTCTCTGCCCCTGCTCGATCTGCAGCCTGATCGCGTGCATGATCACGGAAGGTCTCAAGTGTGAGGTTAGCCTGAACCGGGTGACCCTGGACGAAACAGCACGTTCACCCTGTATGAGCATTCGTTATATCCTTACGACAGGAACTGAAATGCCGGGTTGAAGGGATCTCACCGGATCAGAGTTCCTCCGGTTTAACAATATTCAATAGCCGCCGTCACCATGCGAACTACCCCGCGCTTCCGGGTGGGAATTTCACGCTCCGCACCTTCACCCCCGCAGGTTAGAAAGGAGGGAGGACGAGATGCTGCCCGGACAACCGGGAAGAATACCAATCTCCATCCGGGCTATGTGTATAGGACGGTGTCATCAAAGAGCGCAACTTCCGTCGTATCGCAACTTCCGTTGTATTCATGCTTCGTTGGCACGGTGCCCCATCATCGATACGAGGAAGTTAAGAATCAGTCCGGACGAGATCAATAAAAGCCCGAGAATGAGCGCAGTTATCCCCAGGGTAAACATGACATAGTGGAACTGACCTATCCGGAAGAGCTCGGAGAAAGTATAGATCCCCAGGCCGATCCCCAAAAATGCGATAGCACCTCCCGGGATGCCGAAGAAGAGCAACGGGCGCCGGTGGCCGATGAGTTCCACGATCCGCGCGAGCACCCCGAAGCCGTGGGTGACCGGGTTCTTCTTGTGCTTGTGGGGGACGTCGTAGGTGACCGATATCGGGACCTCGGTCATCTTCAGGCCGAGCGGGGCGAAGTGGGCGATCATGTCGGACTCGATGGTGTAACCTTCTGATGCGAAGGTGAGGTTATCGAGGGCCTGGCGGGAAAGGGCCCGGAAGCCGGACTGGGAGTCGGTCGTCGCAAACCCGCCGTCTGTCGAGAGGTTTGTGAACCCGTTGAGCACCACCTGGCCGGCCCGGCGGTAAGCAGGGATCTCGGCCCCGGCATCCAGGAACCGCGAGCCGATGACCAGGTCCGCCTCGCCCGCGAGCACCGGCGCCACCACGGCCGGGATATCGTTTGGGTCGTGCTGGCCGTCGCCGTCGAGCATCACGACGGCCTCGTAGCCGAGGTCCCGGGCCCGGGCAAACCCGGCCATCATGGCTTTCGCCTTGCCGCCGTTCTCCGGCATCTCGATGACATCGGCACCGGCAAGCCGGGCGGTCTCGGCGGTCCGATCCGTCGAGCCGTCGTCGACGACGATCACCCGGTCAACATGCTTCTGTGCCAGGAGGACGACGGAACCTATGACGAGGCCCTCATTATAGGCGGGGACGACAACAGCAAACGAGCGGGCGTCGGCCCCTGAGGTTGCGGCATATACCGTCCCGGCGCTCAATCCGCCCTGGAAGGCGATAGAGGAGGAACGACCGTCTTCCAGGATGCCGGCTCCATTATCCGGAGGGGTGTCCGGAGGGGGCAGGGTGGGCCTCTGCCGAACCCTGCTCGCACCTGCCACCACAGGGGTGCCATCAGGACTCTCATTAGATGTTCGCCTGTATGCAGGGATTACACAACGACCAGTGGGCAATCCTACATCCATGCTGATGATGAGGTCTGGCCGGGAGTTGCGGCCAGTGGAGGCCAGCACAGGGTTTTGGTGCCGCTGGTTACCGTCAATGGGAAATACGAAGCATGAGGTCCTGCTGATGTCGGGGAAAGTATCCCGAATAACCATCTCTCTCTTGTCAGCAAAAATCTCGGCTGAAATGGGAAACGTTGATCCGAATCGACGCATATTGACTGCCCTCCAGTTATGTGCTCGTGATGCGTTGCCGGACCTCTCCTGCGATCAGATGGTAAACATCTGGACAGTAGACCCATGATGCGTATCAAAGGAGGTGTTCATTTGATCACACCGTCCGGACACAGTGCCATACTGCTCCGCGTATAAGTATTTTCCCACGGCAGCCATACGGGCGGTATGCACGCTCCGCCTTCTGAATTTTGTTTGGGGGATGAAAACGCCCCATATTGGCGGAATAAGGGGCAGAACGCACGAAGCATGGCGGCTTGGGGCCGGCACGGATCAGGGGGTTCAGCCATAGCCAGTTATATCGCGCTTTTGGGTGGAAATACCCCCACCCCGTTCATCCCCACGAGTTAACGATCATCGGTATGCCATTACCCCAACGGGTCTTGCTGCTCAGCCGGCAGCCCTACGAAAAACAGCGGTTATAGTAGCCTGAACGGCCTTGTGATCGTGCCCCGCGGAAGGAGGAATTCAAAGCGGAGAAGGCCTCCCGGACGCAGGCGCCACCTTTCCGGTATATGATATACAGGTCCGTAAGGCGGATACAGAGCGGCATCAGACCCCTGCTTCATCATGGATCAGTGGGGGTAACTCTCATCATCTGCCGCAGGTTCGTCTATCATGTAGTCGGTGTAAAGGCAGTTAATGGTTCGGCACCCCGGGCGGTGCAGTCACCGGAACCGTTTCGTGCTCCGCCCGGAGTTGTGAAGCCGCGAAGACCACCGTACGCGCCTGGAGCGGCTCACCTGGAGCCATAATTGGGGCAAAGATATATATCGCTGTACCGTCTGTCTGGAACTCAACGCTTCAAGGGAGGGAAGGCAGTATTCCAGAGAATCCGTACATGATGATCTTTCTCGCAGAGAGCAACCGAGACCCGCCACCAGGCCTGCATATGATTATCAAGGCCGACTACAGGCCCGGGCCCTCCGTAGCCAGCAAAGAGACTGCCGGGAGAGCGGTATGACATCGGTGCGGCTGCGGGCGGTCGGAGACGTGCTGCTCTGGACCAGGAACGGCAAAAAACCGTTTGACCTGATACAACACGAGTTCCGGCAGAAAGACCTGCTCCTCGGGAACCTGGAGACGGTCCTCTCCGAGAGCGGCGATCCGAGCCGGAAACGCTGGGTCAATACAAACCCCCCGGAAGCGGGAGACTACCTCAAAGAAGCCGGATTCGATATCCTGAGCGTGGCGAACAACCATACGCTCGATATGGGGCGGGAGGGGTTCGAGAAGACCCTCAGTGTGCTTGAGGGACACGGTATCGCCTACGTCGGAGGAACACGGGGTGACGACCCCCCGCTGGGGCTGGTCATCGAACGTAACGGTATCAGGCTCGGATTCCTCGCGTACACGAGCGGTATGTTCCGGTCGCCACCGGGTGTTACAGTATCCAGACTGAAGAGAAAGGCCATCATTAACGAGATCAGGGCACTGAAAGACCGGTGTGACCATATCATCGTCTCACTGCACTGGGGGATCGAGAACGTCTACTACCCTTCCCCGGGCCAGGTCAGACTCGCCCACGACCTCATCGACAACGGTGTAGCCCTGATTCTCGGGCACCATTCGCATACCATCCAGGGGCTGGAACGGTATAAGGATGGCCTGATCGCGTACTCTCTCGGGAACTTCCAGTTTGACACCGAACTCACCAGGGAGAAGATCAACAGCACCATGATCCTCTCGGTGGACTTTGACCGGCATGGTATCCGGGACTACACAACCATCCCCTGCGTCATCAACAGCGACTTTCAGCCCCGGGTGGCTGAGGGGCGGACCCGGGAGAAGGTGCAACGCTGGATCATGGAGTGCTCAAACCGGGTGCAGAAGGGCGAGGTCACCCGGAAATGGTGGTTTGAGGAGATCGGTGAGGAGTACCTGGTGTACAACCTGGAGAGTTACCGCTACCGCATCCGGCAGCACGGGTTCGCACCCCTGGTTGAATGTGGGGCCTGGCTGGTGACGCCGTTCTGCCTCAACTGCTATGCGGGTGTGATCAGGAAACGGCTGAAACAACGAAATATTGGGGGACAGGCATGAAGATATTACAGGTCACCCCGTTCTTCAAACCACTCTGGGAGTCAGGAGGGGTGGCACGGGTTGCATACGACATCTCCCATAACCTTCACGAGAACGGGCACGACGTCACGGTCTATACGACGAACAGGAGCATCTACCCGAGCGACCTGCCGACGAACCGCGCAACCAGCGTCGACGGGATGAACGTCTATTATTTTGAGAATTTACGAAAATACATCCGGGGCGTGACCCCGCCGGTGATGCCCTACCGCATGCCGGCGGTCGCGAGAAGGGAGATTGCGCAGTTCGATGTAATTCATATCCACGATCACCGCACCCTGCTCACCGTCATCGCCTCGCACTACGCGAGGAAGTATGGTGTACCCTACGTGCTCCAGGCGCACGGGGCGCTCCCGCAGGATACGGGATCTACGCGGATGAAGCGGCTGTTCGACCTCCTCTGGGCAAAGAAGGTGATCCTCGGCGCCGCGGGTGTGATCGCGCTCAACGAGACGGAGGCGGCGCGCTACCGAGCTCTGGGCGTTGCGGAGAAGAAGATCGCGATCGTCCCGAACGGCATCGACTTCGCCGAGTACCCCAATCTTCCGGCCCGCGGCAGTTTCCGTGCAGCGTGGGGCATTGATGGCGCCACGAAGGTCGTGCTCTACCTCGGGCGGCTCGATCCGACGAAGGGGATCGACCTCCTGATCCGCTCGTTTGCAGAGGTCGAACGAGAGTTTGACGATGCCGTCCTCATGCTGGTAGGCGGCGACATGGGTTACAACGGTGAGTTCAGGCAGCGGGTCCGGTCGCTCGGCCTCGATGATCGGGTGGTCTTCACGGGGTTCGTGAGCAAGGAAGACAAGATGGCTGCGTACACCGATGCCGATGTCTTCGTAACGCCGAGTTTCACCGGCTTTCCCGTCACGTTCCTCGAAGCCTGCCTCTGCGGAACGCCCATCGTGACGACGGGGCATGGCGACCTCCTTGGATGGGTCGACAATACCGTTGGGTTCAACACCGGGTACACGCCGGAGGCGCTTGCCAGCGCCATAGGGCGCCTGCTTGCCGATGACGCCTTACGGGCCAGGTTCGGCGAGCAGGCGAAGGAGCTCGTCCGGACCAGGTACAACTGGCAGGCAATCGTCCATGACATCGAAACTCTTTACGCAGATATAGCGAACGGCGGCCGGGGCGCCACAGGCCGCGGGACAGGTGAGCGCTCGCCGGCGAGGGTCTGAGGGAAAGGGATCCAAACGGTCTCCAATACCAGTTTCAAGATAGGGCCGCCGATCAGTCTTCGGATGCAGATATAGGCCGGAGGTGACGGCAAATCCCCGGATCAGGGTCCTCACGCCGGGAGGGAGGAACGCAGGCAGTCCGAATGGCCGGGGTTCAGGTCGCGGGGGTCCGGCTGTCCGACCCGCGCGGGATTAACCGACAGCAGAACCGCTTCCAGAGCGGAGCTCCTGCAAAACCAAAAAAGATTGGATCGGGCCCCATCCGGGCCCGAATATGCTGGCTGTTTTACTCGCCGGCAGGCATAGCCTTCATGCCTGCAGTCTGGACATTCTGGCCGCCTTCAACCAGGAACGCCTTAGCGGAGTCAGAGGTGATCTCTCCGGTGTACTTGACGTTCTGGTTGTTCTTCGCCCAGACCAGCGTGTCAACCCGATCGCCAGAGGCGTGGATGTCCACCGAAGCGTCGCCGAACTGACCGTTCGTGCCGCCGAAGCTTGAACCCTTGCCGTCGATCCCGGTCGGGTTCTCCAGGTGGAAGTTCTTTATCTGGATGTTTTTGGCAAGATCGACCTGGAGGCCGTAGCCATGTGAGTCGATGCTCGTGCAGTTCTCGAGCACCAGGGCAGGGTTGGCCGAGCGGCTCGGGATACTGTAGTAACCGGCCGGTTTCCTGTGGGTGTAGTCGGTCTTCCCGGCACCGGTCTCCTTCTCGACGCAGTTGTAGAGTTTGCCGCCGTTCGTCGCGTAGAACCCATACAGGGAGTTCCCCTCCGCCGTGCAGTTCGTGAACGTCACGTCAGCGTTCGGAGCGTAGTAGCCGCACCCGAAGTAGTGCGTCGACATGTCGCTCTGCTGGTAGGGCCGCGTCGGGTAGGGTTTCTGCCCGTTGTTCAGGCTCGTGCAGTTCTCAAGGACCGCGTTCGTCACTTTGGGGTCGAACTCGAAGTGGAACCCGGACTCCAGGTTACCTTCGGCGAGGCAGTCCTTCACGCGGAGGCCATCCATGTCGTTCAACTCCGCAAAGTCGAACCCGGTGATCCAGGGGTTGAACGCCCCGTACTTGCCGCAGTTGATCGCCTGACAGTTCTCGTAGCGAACGTCCTTGATCACCTTGTTCGTCGTTCCCCAGGCGTTGTGGAGGAACCCGTAGGTCCCGGTATCCACGGCCTTGCAGTTGATGAACTCGACGTCCTGGAGTGTGGATGCATACACAGTCGGATCGTGGACCAGGAGGTAGACCGCCTGAATGCTCGTATCCGCGGTTCCCGTGATGTCATGGAGCTTCGCGTGGCTTGCCCGGATGGTCATCACACCGAGCCACTTGACGCCGCTACTGTAGCCGTTCCCCTGGACGTGGAACCCGTCCAGCGTGACGTACTCGTGGTCGATGTTGATGCGTCCATCGTGGGTGAATTTCAGGAACGTTGCATCCGGGCCCTGGCCGGAGAGCGTCGTGCCTGCTGCCGGCGCGATGACACCAGCACAGTTGAACGTACCATCTGAGAGAACGACCGTACCGCCATCCGGCAGTGCGGAGAGCGCTGCCTGGATCTCAGCCTGGTCATCGACTCCGTCACAGACATAGTCTGCCTGGTTCTTCGACAGTTCGGTGCTATCGCTTGCAGCCACGGTGAGCGTGGCCGGAGTTGCAGACCCGGCTGCACTTACCGGAGAGAATGCCGGGATAAGGCAGCACGCCAGAAGTACTGCAGCCAGTCTTAGTATATTTTGCCTGTCTATCATGCCATTCAGCCTCTCTGTGAGGTAACTTATCGTCTTTCGATTGCACTATAAATATTTTTTTAGTAAAATAAAATTCATTAGAATAATTATTTAGTCATATAAGCCAATTGAGGCTGGCCTATCAGGAAAAAGCTGTGCATGACGCAAGATAGAGTAATGCAAAAGCATATTATATCATAGTTGAAATTAAAATAAAAACGTATAAATACTCGCGCCTTTTGATACCGATAATTGGAACTGGCCATCCCGGGAACGCCTGCACGTAGACAGGATGGGAATTCGGCTCCATGCGCCCGTATGGCCCCGGGGCTCTGGTCCCCGCCGCCGGGCGGTGGCGGGGACCAGCGCAGACATCACCCCGCTGGCCGGAACCCGGAATCCCGGGGACCGGAAGCTGCAGGGACATTGAACGAAGACGTTCTGAGGAGAGATGTCGCACCAGAAGATGTTGCCGGGTCGATCCCCTCCTGTCCGGGCCCTCCTGGCCCAATGGGGCTCCGGGACGCAATGTCTATATAGAGCCTCTTCATAGAGGGTGCCCCTATGCGAGTGGCATGCCTGGCCTTCTGGTTCTACGACTACACCATCCAGATGGCAAACGAACTTGCCCGACACGCCGAGGTGCTGCTGCTGCTTCCGGACTACAGGTCGGAGGAGTACGTGGGGAACATCGACCCGGAGGTAAAGGTCCACATCTTCCGCTACTCCCAGGAACACGGAAGGCCCGGTCCGTCACGCTACTCAATGCTCCGTGATATCGTCGCCGCAATTCACGACTTTAAGCCCGACGTCGTTCACTTCCAGGTGAACAACCCCATGCTCTGCCCGCTCCTTCCCATGCTCCGGAAGTATCCGCTGGTGGCGACATTCCATGACATTGAACCGCACCCCGGCGAAGACCGCCTCCTGGATATCGGTTCTCTGCTCTACCGGCTCACCCTCTTCGTATCAAGGGTCCTGCCCGACCGGATCTTCGTGCACGGGAAAGCGCTCAGAGAGGTCCTGGTGGAGAACTACCACGTCCCCGGCGAGAAAGTGCATATCATACCGATCGGTGAGCACGAAGTGACGCCGTTTAAGAAGTTCGAGCAGCAGGGCCGGGAGCCCGACGGCCTGCGTGTCCTCTTCTTCGGCCGCATCCACCGATACAAGGGGCTCGACTACTTGATCCAGGCAGAGCCGCTCATCACCCGGGAGGTTCCGGATGCCCGGATCGTCATCGCCGGCACGGGCGAAGGCTTCAGCAGGTATGCAGAGAAGATAGCGGGTCGGGACGCATTCGAGGTCTACAACTACAGGATACCCTACGAAGAGGGCGCCCGGCTCTTCCAGCAGGCGAGCGTCGTGGCGCTCCCGTATGTTGAGGCATCCCAGAGCGGCGTCATACCGACCGCATACGGCTTTAAAAGGCCGGTAGTGGTCACGGATGTGGGGAGCCTGCCGGAGGTCGTCGAGCATGGGAAGACCGGCTATATCGTGCCGCCACGTGACCCGGCGGCACTTGCCGGTGCTATCGTGAGCCTTCTCGGGGACCCGGCGGCGTGCCGGCGTATGGGAGAGCAGGGCTACACTAAACTGAAGACGGATATGGCCTGGCCCACGATCGCACAATCCATCCTCGCGGTCTACAGTGAGCTGGCACCCGCTCAGGGGAGGGGAAAGCCGCCTGCAGACGAGGCCTTCGCCGAGACAGCCCCTGCCGGCGGGAGAGAACGATGACCGCCAGCAGGGACGCCCGGGAGGAACGGTTGCCGAACGGCAGGCGTTTGAGAGATCCAGAGGGTTTCGAGTAACGATGGAAGGAAGGGATGGGAGCCCTGCTCAACCGATGATGCACCGTATCCAGAACAGAGTAATGGCAGGCCCGCCGAGATAGGCATCCGGACGCCTCCGGTTGAAATGGTCCCCGGGGCGGCTCGTCCAGCGCAAGGTCTTAATAGGCGAACCCGATAGTAAGTGCACGGAGAAGACATACTGGTCCGCCGGATGCCATAACGAGGAGGTCACCGATTCCATGCGCAAAGCCAGTTAAAATCACCAGAGGTACAATGCACCTGCTCAACCCGTTTCGGATGAACGACTGGGATAACAGAACGTTTTTCTGGGCATTTCAGGCATTCCAACTTCTTTTTGTCGTCGTAGTCAGCCTCAGCCTCGTCGGGTACCCTATACCGATCGCACGAGAAGCCCTGGCCTTCCTCTATCTCACCTTTCTACCGGGTATCCTCGTGCTGAAGGCGCTCAGACTCCACAATCTCGGCACGATTGAGACAGTGCTCTACTCAGTCGGGCTGAGCCTTGCGGCCCTCATGATCACCGGCCTTGTCGCCAACATCGCCTACCCACTGCTTGGCTATGTACGGCCATTCTCATTTGAGATCCTTTTTCTCACAATCATCGCCGTCGTACAGGTTCTGCTCTACCTCGCGCTCACCCGTGACCGGGAACATGCCGACGTAAATTCTGTCAGGCCGGACATTTCCATCCCCCCTGCAGCGCCGTTCCTGATGGTGCTCCCGTTCTTTGCGATCATCGGGACATACATGCGAAACGAGTATCACATGGTCACACTCCTCTTCCTGCTCCTCGTCCTGATCGCCATCATCGGCCTCGTCGTCGGGTTCGACCGACTCATCCCGGCATCCTGCTATCCCCTGGCAGTCTACACTATCGCGCTCTCGCTCCTCTACCATACATCGCTGATATCAGGGTATGTCTGGGGCTATGACATCCACCACGAGCTCCACCTCGTGAACAGTGTGCTGGTGCCTGGGCTCTGGGATATGACCATTCCGTACAACACAAACGGAATGCTCTCCGTCGTTGCGCTCGTCCCCATATACTCGCTCATATGCGATCTGGACCCCGTCTGGGTCTTCAAGATCCTCTACCCCCTCCTCTTCGCGCTCGTGCCGCTCGGGCTCTACCGGGCGATCGAGAAACAGACGAACGCGAAGATTGGGTTTTTTTCGATCTTCTTCTTCGTCTCGTTCTTTACCTTCTATACGGAGATGATCTCCCTCGCCCGCCAGCAGATAGCGGAACTCTTTCTCGCGCTGACCGTCCTTGCTATGGTCGACAAGTCCATGGACCAGGGCAGGCGGGCGTTCCTCATGGTCACCTTCGGCTTTGCCATGATCGTCTCGCACTACGGCCTCTCGTACATCTACCTCTTCTCGCTCATACCGGCATGGCTGCTGCTCGTCTTCCCGGAATACCTGCCGGCCGGCATACGGGAGAGACTCCGCGGGATGTCAGGCACCATGATCTCCGACCCGCTCGCCCCGCAGGGAACCACCCCCAAACCACGGATCCGGACGCTCGTCCTCCCTTACATCCTCGTCTTTGCCATCCTCACCTATCTCTGGTACTCGACGGTAGCCGAAGGCACGGCGTTTGCTACCATCGCCGGTATCGGGGATAAGATAGTAACTACCCTCTTTGCAGAGTCCTTCAACCCGACAACCGTCCAGGGAATGCATATCCTCACCAGCCAGTCCATCACACCCCTGCACAGCCTGGCAAAAGTCGTCCATATCGCAACCCAGGGGCTCATCGCTGTGGGACTGCTTGCAACCCTCCTCAGGCGCGAGCGGTGGCGCATCGAGCCCGAGTATCTCGCCGTCTCACTCGTCTTCCTCCTCATCAACGTAGCCGGCATCATCGTCCCGTTCTTCGCAAGCTCGCTCAACACCAGCCGGCTCTACCACATCACCCTGATCTTCCTTGCCCCGTTCGCGGTCATCGGCGGCATAGCGCTCTACGAGGCAGTAGTCCAAAGGATCCATGCGGTAAGGACCTTCCCATTCATGGGAACGGCTTACCAGGCGTTATCGGTATTCTTCGTCGTGTTCCTCCTCTTCAACACCGGCCTCATCTACCAGATTGTGGATGACAGTCCGACATCGATGGCGCTCGAAACCGCCGGGGATAAGCCGGTCTTCAACGGCAAAGAGGTGCAAGGAGCAAAATGGCTCTTTTCTGAAGCGAGCGGACGCCCCATCTACGTTGACGGCACACGCTGGTGGCTCCTGCTGGGGTTCGACCCGGACCATCAGCGGTACCTCCCGGCAAATGCGTCACTGGTGGAGCCGAACTCCTACCTCTACTTCGGTACATACAACGTCGTAAAAGAGAGTGTCCGGATCGAGGTGCAGGAGCATGCGGTCACTGCGGCGGCCTACACCGATGCCGGACGATTCATCCGGGACCAGAATAGGATCTACGATAATGCCGGTTCCGTCGTCTACTACCGGTGAAGAGCCCGCGGGAAATTCCCACCCGGATAGGTAGGGGAAGGCTGACTCCTGTGAACAGGAGCCATTCCGACAACAGAGAGGAGACTTGTCCGGGCCAGCACCGGTGAGCCAGTTGAGTTATATCCATCCTTTCCTCTTCAGGATCACGCCAACGAGGAGTGTGCCCGCCACATACGTGCCGAGCCACGCATACCCCATACCGATGAGGCCAAACCGGTGCATCAGGGTGTAGCCGAACCCGAGCAGGGCGACACTGACGAATCCGCTGAGGATCATAAGGCTCCGAATGTCGTTCCTGACCTTTGCAATGGATATGAAGGTCTGGCAGACGGAGACGAATATGGCGGATAGCGCGAGCACCTGGAGCAGGGCTATCCCTTCGACGTAGTCTTTGCCGATCAGGTTGAGGATCTGCTCCCCGAAGAGAGAGAGCCCGATGATTGCGGGTATGAGCAGGGCGAACATGCTCGCGAGCGTCCGGAGCACGCTCTTCTTCATCTCCCCCCCGTGGCTTCCCTCGACAAAGAGTGAGGTCGTGAACGCGTATGGGATCATGAAGAGTATCGAGACGATCGCGTAGGTGATGTAGTAGTTGGCGGTACTCTCGGCCCCGAGCACGTGGAGCACCATGATCGGGATGACCATGTTCGGAGCGGACATCAGTATCCCGGCGATGTATGCGCCGGCGGAGAACTGCCATGCTTCCCGCAGGAAGACGCGGTCCACACCCAGTGCAGGCCGTACCGAACATCGGGCAAGCAGGACGAGGGCGAGGATGAGACCGAGGACGAACGAGAGACCGAAGGCACTGAAGATGCCCATCGCTCCAAGGAAGACCAGGGGGACGAGGAAAAGGATCCTCGACCCGTAGAGCAGGTTCAGGATGAAATAGTGCTCCGACTTCCGCATGGCGTTGAACGCACCCTCGATGACCCAGGTGACGGAGTAGGCTCCGAGGAAGATGAGATAGAGCGGCGCGACCGTTCTGACGATCGTGAGCTCGGGGGATACGACATCGACCACGGCGATGAAGACCAGCCCCGCACCGAGCGCCACTGCTGTCGGCACGAGGATGGCAGTTCCAAGCACCCTGTTCTTGTCGCGCAGGGGAAAGAACCGGATCACCGATTGGTCCAGGCCGAGCCGGGAGATGAGGATGAGGAGCCCCATGGACGACATCAGAGCGGTTGCGATGCCCACGTCTGCCTGCGAATAGAACCGGGCTGCAATCATCCAGAAGAAGAATCCAAACCCCGCTGCGGCGAACGATGACGCCATGATGAAGAACGAGTTCCTGATAAGCGGCTCCTGTAAGTGCTGCCTGACCTCGCTGAAGTTTTTGGGGAGTGCTACTGCCATCGGCCGCCACTATCTGGTGACACCTATATAGATGTATCCACCGCTCCGGCCCCTCCGGGGTTGCAGGGCTAGCGGGAGAAACTCTTCCGGGCCGTGCTGCCCGGCACGGCCTCAGGCGGTGTTCACCAAAACAGGAGAGAATTTTCAGGTAGAAGATCTCCACGGGCCGCACCGGCGGAATGTGAGGTGGCGGCCGTGGTAAAGAAAGGTGGGAAGGGGTTATCCCCGTGCTCCCGGTACAGACGTTAGAGAGAAGAAGTTCTGCCGAAGAAGAAGTCGGCAAGCAGAGCAACATCCTTCCAGTCCACGGTGCCGTTTCCATCGAAATCAGCAACGGCATTGGATTTAGTAGTTCCCTGCGCCATCTCGGCAACGATCGTCACGTCGGCCCAGTCAACGCTGCCATCTCCGTTGAGGTCTCCCCTGACGGGAGCCGGCCGGGTTCCGACGACGATCTCCTTACTCATAACGTTGTTGTTCTCATCGCTCTCTGCAATCCGGTTGACATCGTCCACGTTGGCCTTCACGGTGTGGGTGCCCTCAATTGCCTTCCAGGTTGCACCGGCCGAGCCGCCGCTCGCGGTCAGGGTGACCGATGCACCCGCGGCGATAGCCGCGGTGTGGGTGTCGGACCAGACACCGGGACCGGCGGCGCCGTCATCGAACGTGAAGAGGACGCCGTGCTTCACGCCAGCAGGCGTGGGAGCAGTACCCTGGTTCTTGATGGTGGCCCGGAGCGTCACCGCACTCCCGGGAGCCGGGGTTGCCGGGTCCCAGGAGATGTCGGTCACCACAAGATCCGGTTTCCCGGAGGGAGCCGGTGTTGTGGGGGTGGGCGTCGGGGTCGGCGCCGGAGTGGACACAGCCTTCGAGACCGTGATCTGCTCACTCTTGACGTTGTTTGCCTCGTCGCTCTCGGCGATCCGGTTGAGATCGTCCACGTTGGCCTTCACGGTGTGGGTGCCCTCAATCGCCTTCCAGGTTGCACCGGTCGAGCCGCCGTTCGCGGTCAGCGTAACCCATGCACCCGGAGCGATGGACGCTGTATGGGTGTCGGACCAGACACCGGGACCGGCGGCACCGTCATCGAACGTGAAGAGGACGCCGTGCCTCACACCCGCAGGCGTGGGGGCATCCCCCTGGTTCTTGATCGTGGCCCGGAGCGTCACCGCACTCCCGGGAGCCGGGCTTGCCGGGTCCCAGGAGATGTCGGTCACCACAAGGTCCGGCTTTCCGGAGGGAGCCGGCGTTGTGGGGGTCGGAACGGGAGCCGGAACGGTCGGGGTCGGCACCGGCGAGCCGGTGGAGACCACCTTCACGTTCTGGAGAGTCGCCTGACCGGCCGGAACCGTGCCCACGATGGTCACACCGGCGGAACCGGCAGGAAGTGTGCTGGAGACGATCTCCATATCCTTCACAAGGACATTCTTGGTTCTGTAGCCCTCAACAACGAACGGCTTTGCGGCATCGGAGACGATCTGTCCGGAGAAGACGGTGTTCACGTTCTCCTTCGCCCATACGAGCGTCTCCACGCGGTTGCCCGATGCATAGATGCTCACCTCGGAGTTGTCAAACTGGCCGTTCGTGCCGCCGAGGCTGGAACCCTTACCCTTGTACCCGACCGGGTCGATCAGGTGGAAGTTCCGGATCTTCACGTTGTTCGCGAGATCGACCTGGAGGCCGTAGGCGCGCGAGGTGATGCTCGTGCAGTTCTCCATCACTGTGGAGGGGTTGACCGAGCGGGTCGGGACGCTGTAGTAGCCGGCCGGCACCCGATAGGAGAAATCGGTCCTCCCGATGCCGGTGTCCTTCTCGACGCAGTTGTAGAGTTTGCCGCCGTTCGTCGTGTAGAACCCGTTCATGGAGTTCCCTTCTGCCGTGCAGTTGATGAACGTCACGTCAGCGTTCGGGGCGTAGTAGCCGCACCCGAAGTAGTGCGTCGACATGTCGTTCGGGTTGTAGGCCCTTGCCGGGAAGGCTTTCTGCCCGTTGTTCCGGCTCACGCAGTTCTCAAGGACGGCGTTCGTCACTTTGGGATCGAACTCGAAGTGGAACCCGGACTCCAGGGTGCCTTCAGCAAGGCAGTTCTTCACGCGGAGGCCATCCATGTCGTTCAACTCCGCAAAGTCAAACCCGGTGATCCAGGGGTTGAACGCCCCGTACTTGCCGCAGTTGATCGCCGCACAGTTCTCATAGCGAACGTCCTTGATCACCTTGTTCGTCGTTCCCCAGGCGTTGTGGAGGAATCCATACGTCCCGGTATCCACGGCCCTGCAGTTGATGAACTCGATACCCTGGAGCGTCGGCGCATAGACGGTCGGATCATGGACCAGGAGGTAGACCGCCTGAATGCTTGCATCCGCGGTTCCCGTGATGTTATGGAGCTTCGCATGGCTTGCCCGGATGGTCATCACACCGAGCCACTTGACGCCGCTGCTGTAGCCGCTCCCCTGGACGTGGAACCCGTCCAGCGTGATGTACTCGCGGTCGACGTTGATGCGTCCATCGCGGGTGAATTTCAGGAATGTCTCCGATTCACCTTCCCCCTTGAGAGTCGAGCCTGCTTTGGGAGCAATGATCCCTGCACAGTTGTATGTGCCGCTGGTCAGGAGGACAACACCGCCGGATGATGGCAGGGCATTCAGTGCTGCCTGAATCTCCACATGATCATTGACCCCGTCACAGACGTAGGCAGCCGCTGCTTTATCGGCCGCACTACTGTCGCTTGCCGCGACAATCGTGGTGGGGGTCGTCTCGAGTGCCCCGACGATCGGGACGAGCCCGACGATCAGGAACACTGCGATTAGAAGCTTCGTTGTCCGTTTATCTCGCATTATCTCACCTCTCGGGAGATACTGCATTATCTGAAACCTATAATTTAAAATGTTTTGCAAATAGATTGGACAACGCAATTATTTGGAAATAGTAAAATAATAAGTATTAATGCCCAAAATCATTAATTTTTGCTATTTATGAAATCAAAATTAAAATAGAACAACATATATAATATGGCCAATTTTAGCGCATAAACCTCAGGAAATACTTGCTCTGACCAGTGCTCCCAGGATATATTCCAGGCAAGTGAACAGTGACCGAATACGGAATTTCATCCAGTTATTTTTATAAAACTCGCTGGAATTCAACGGTATCCACGCCTGATCGGCCAGGACGGCAGCCACCCCCTGCCGCACCCGGGGGAGGAACGCCTGCGGTACTGCACCATGTGACACCCCGACCGCAACAGATCCGCCAGCAGATAACCTCGACCACCGGTATTTTGCCGAACCCCGGCGCCGGTATCCGGCAGAATGCTAGTGCAACGATTCCCAATTACCGGCACTCTCACCGGAGGAGTGTATTGACCTTTTTTCACACTATCCGGAGGGTTGCCTCCCGGGAGACGGCTTGTCCCCGGTATCCCCACGTACTGCCCCACCCCCCATGGCGATAGCCACCACGGTCCAGTGCACGGGGAGATCCCGGAGAAGAACCGGATTGGGGCCCACTCTCCCCTTCTCCCGGGAAACCGGCTTCGACACCGCTCCCGGGGCACGGCTTCCCACGGGATATCGCCATGACTGCCCTCGCCCCCGGGAGGGGGCGGGGGAGGAGCGCGAAGCGCGGGCGGAGAGGAACTGTTGGGTGACATTTTGCCCGGGGAGAGGGGTTCCCCCTCCCCGGTCCCCGCCCCCCGTGGCGATATTCCCACGGTCCACTCCAGGGGGAGATCCCGGAGAAGAACCAGACGCGGCTCATCCCCGGATATCAGCCCGGGCACTGCCCCCGCCCCTACCAGAGTAGGGGGACGGAGGGGAGCGCTCCGTGGGGGAGGGGACGATGGCCAGATATGGTCTGTTATTTTGGAATCGATGTACTAGGACCCGCACGAGGAGAAGAGACCGTGCTTCACGCCCGCGGGCGCGAGGCCCCCGATAGACCCACGGAGTATCACCACACTCCCGATGTGACTGCCACATTCTCAAACGTCACTGCTCCGGCAGGTACCGTATTCGTGAGGACCACGCCGTTGGTGAATGGAGCAAGGTTTGCGGAGACGATCTCCATATCCTTGATCCGAACCTTTTTGGTGCGGTCGCCCTCAATCACAAACGGCTTTGCGGTGTTTGAGACAATCTGGCCCGAGTACTCGACGTTCTCGTTATTCCGGGCCCATATCAGCGTTTCAGCCCGGTCACCCGACGCATAGATGTTAACTACTGAATTGGCCAGCGGTCCTCCCTGCGACCCCCCAAGATTTGTCGCCTTCCCGTCGATCCCGGCCGGGTTCTCCAGGTGGAAGTTCTTAATCCAGACATCGCTTGCGAGGTCGATATGGAGACCGTAGCCGTTTGAATCGATGCTCGAACAGTTTTCAAGCACCAGGGACGGAGTTATCGAACGGGTCGGGGCAGCGTAGAACGATGCCGGCTGGATGATCCGGTAATCAGTCTTCCCGGCGCCGACGCTTTCGTCGACACAACTGTAGAGCTTGCCGCCGTTGGTGGCGTAGAACCCGTGCCGGCTGTTCCCCCCGGAGTAGCAACTGATGAAGGTGATGTCACCCCGGGGGGCGTAGTAACCACACCCGAAGTAGTGCGTGGACATATCGTCCTCCCGGTAGGGCTTCGTCGGGTAGGGCTTCTGTCCGTTATCCGTGCTGATACAATTCTCGAGTATGCAATCCCGCTTCTCGGGGTCCCACTCGAAGTGGAACCCGGACTCCAGGTTGCCGTCAGCGAGACAGTTCTTCACGCGGAGGCCCTCGATGTCGTTTAACTCCGCAAAATCGAACCCGGTCACCCAGGGGTTGAACGCGCCGTACCTGCCGCAGTTGATCGCCTGACAATTCTCGTAGCGGACGTCCCGGATCACCCTGTTCGTCGTCCCCCAGGCGTTGTGGAGGAAGCCATAGGTCCCGGTGTCTACAGCCTTGCAGTTGATGAACTCGACGTCCTGGAGCGTTGGCGCATAGACCTCCGGGTCGTGGAGCAGGAGGAAGACCGCCTGAGTGCTCGCATCGGCGGTCCCTTCGACGGCCAGAACCTTCGTGTGGCTCGCGTAGATGGTGATCACGCCGAGCCAGCGATCGTTCCCGACATCTGGATAGCCGGTGCCCCTGATGTGAAAGTTGTAGAGCGTGACAGTTTCCCGGGAGATGATGAGCCGTCCATTCTTGCTGAATTCAAGAAACGTCGCATCCGGCCCCTCCCCACAAAGCATGGTGTTTACGCGCGGGTAGATGCTCCCGGCACAATTGAACGTGCCCTCCGTCAGAGCGACCGTACCCCCCGACGACAGAGCATCAAATGCGGCCTGGATGTCACGCTGGTCGTCGATGCCGTCGCACCGGATATCGGCCCGGGCTTTCGACGCGGGACTGCTGTCGCTTGCCGCGATGACGATCGTCGAACCGGGCACTATCGGGGGCACTACCGGCGTTGTGGGCAGCGGGGCGATAGGAGGGGGGGGAGGAGGCGGAGGCACCGGCACCGGCAGATAGAAGTGCAGGACCAGTGCAGCGGCACCGAGCACGGCAATTAAGATTGCGATGGCAATGAGGAGGCGTCTGCCTCTGGCTCCCAGGTGTGGTCTCGCTGACATGGGACAATGACCTGCCCGTTACTTCCTTCGTGCTGTCGTGACATCCTACAATACCGCCCCTGGCGATCCTGCTGGAGATCTCCCCATTCGCCATCCCGGGTTGAATCGTACCGCCCGGGAACGGCCGCCCGGATTGGGGATCGCAATAACCCATGGGCCCTTCCGCCCGGTTAACACCCCTATAATGCAGAGGTACCATTTAAGGATTTAGTCGGCCCGCTCCTGCTGAAGGGTTGGGCTCAGAGGTCCGGGGGGCTAACAGCAGTATTTCCAGTCCCGGAGAGGTTGAAAGCGCCAGACGAGATGCTCCCCGGGGCAGGGCACCGGGGACTACCTCTGATCCCGATGCAGCCGTCCTGAATCCTATGTCGTGTTGTTGACCGGCAGCACCTCGAGGCCCGACAGGTCTACGTCCCCCGCCATGGTCCCCTCAATCAGAACCGGCTGAGCGGCATCGGAGAAGATCCTGCCGGAATACGTGACATTCCTGTTATTCACGATATAGACCAACGTCTGTGGTCGGTCTCCTGATGCAGCAAGATCAATGACCGAGTTGGAGATGCCCACCTTGATCGTCGAGTTCACCGGGAGTTCCCCCTCGGGGCACCCCAGCACCGCTCCAATACCGTCTATGCCTGCGGGATCGGTCATGGTGAAGTTCCTGATGAGCACATTCGCTGCGCCGCAGACGAAGAGGCCCCACCCGTTCGCGTCAAGACTGCTACAGTGGTCCATGACGACAGAAGGGTTTGTCGAGACCGGCATCGACTGGAGTATGCAGTAGGCGATGGGTCGTGCTGAGGGCTCGATGGTCGGGACACGCCCGGTTTCGCTCTCGGTACAGTTGTACAGGAGCATCCCGTCCGGGTTGATGATAAAGAACCCGAACGCACTGTTCCCCTCGGCCCGGCAGTTTATCAGGGATATCCGCCCCCCGGGGAGATAGAAACCGGACCCGAAGTAGTCCGGGTCACCCACCAGGTAGGTATCGGGACAGGGCTTCTGTCCGTTGTTCCGGCTCGAACAGTTGATGAAGACGCAGTCCCGCTTTCCGGGGTCCCACTCGAAGTGGAACCCAGATTCAAGGCTCCCCTCGGCAGAAGAGTTGCTTACCCGGAGGCCCTCGATGTCGTTTAACTCCGCAAAGTCAAACCCGGTCACCCAGGGGTTGAACGCGCCGTACCTGCCGCAGTTGAGTGCAGCGCAGTTCTCATAACGGACGTCGCGAATTGTTGTATTCTCCGATCCCCAGGCGTTATGGAGGAACCCATAGGTCCCGGTATCCACGGCTCTGCAGTTTGTGAACTCAACATCTTCGAGGATGGGGGCATAGACGTTTGGGTTGTGGAGCAGGAGGAAGACCGCCTGGGTGCTCGCATCGGCGGTGCCCGTGACGTTGTGGACCTTCGCGTGGCTCGCGTAGATAGTGAGGACGCCAAGCCACCGGCCAAGGTCGAGAGTCGTGTTCGTGCTCATGTTTGTATAGTCGGCCCCAGCGATGTGAAACCCGGCCAGGGTGACACGCTCTTCCGAGACGTTGAGCCTCCCGTTCTGGCTGAACTCAAGAAACGTTGCATCAGGGCCCTGGCCGAGGAGCGTCGTGCCCGCTGCCGGGGCAATGCTCCCGGAGCAGTTGAACGTGCCCCGGGAGAGGGCGACCGTACCGCCGTCCGGCAATGCGGCGAGCGCCGCCTGGATCTCCACCTGGTCGTCGAGGCCGTCACAGACGTAGTTTGCCTGCGTCCTCGCTACAGGGCTGCTGTCGCCTGCCGACACAATGAGCGGCGCCACCGGTGCTGCAGCAACACCCTGGACGAGCAGGAGGCCGATAAGCCCGCCGACCAGAAAAACGATCGACCGGCATGGGCTGGCGGGATGCATCCCGGGGCGGTCTGTCAGCCATTTAAGCAGGCGGATCGTCATAACACTCCTCGGATTATCGTACAGGCTGCTCAGCACACCGCATCGAGAACTTCACCAGCCCATCACGGAACTACCGGTTCAGCCACCCCCGGTCCATCGGAAGCCCGGTCCAGGCACCCCCATGACGCCGACCTCACCGCCAAACGGGACGGCCCCCCGGCAGACCCGGGTATCGCCCCGGCATCGAGAACGGCACGGCACGACAGGGCGCGGCCTATTATAATCTTAAAGTTATAAAAATTGATGGGTGAGGGAACAGCCATACCACCCCCGAAATTCGGGTTTCAGGCCGCACGGGAGAACTACCCAACATGGGGTTTGCCTGCACGCCGGACTTTCGAGGCAGTGATGGGCCCGGATGCCGGGGAGAACCCCCAGTTCCTGCAGATTGATGATCTGCGGCCCGGATCGTTGCCGGATGCAGGAGGCGGAGGAGAGGGGCCGGACTGACCGAGTAGCGCGGTGATGCGGGTCGCCGGTGGAATTGTATATATTGGAATACAATATTTATTAGCATATGTCCGGAAAGAAGGAAGTCACCATCGGGATCACCATCAACCTCGAGAACTACGAAAACCTCCGCCTCGAGGTCGAGGGCGACGTAGAGACCCGTGAGGATGTAGACGACCTTATCACGTTCCTCGACGGGATGCTTGCCCGGCTCGGGCGCGGTGATCCGGCGACTGCCGAGCGGGTGGATGCATACCGCCGGCGCGTCCTGAAAGCCAGGCCTGCAGGGCCGCAGGCACCGGCCGCGAGACCGGTACCGGAGGCGGAAATTGCCGTCCCGGCAGCTGCACCGGCGACCCCGGGGACAGAACCGGCACACGGAGGGGAGGAGAGAACCTGCCCCCCTCCCAGCATCATCGAGACGGCAATCCCACCGGCACCGGAGCACCCAAAGCCGCCCCGGGTTCCCGAACCTCCCGCAAAACCGGAGGAGAAGGCCCCGGTGCAGCCGGAGGCGGCCCCGGAACAGGCACCGCCCGTGCAGGTGCAGCCACAACAGGAACCAGTCGCAGCAAAGCCACTCGCAGCTCCGGCAGAGGATGTCTGCGAGATGTGCGGAGCAGAAGTGACGAAATCGCAGGCAAAACTCTCACAGCTCTTCATGAGTAAGAAACTCTGCAAGAAGTGCATGGAACAGCCGTAAGGCCTGCTAGGCCCGCGCGATGAGGAAATAGCAACCTGGAGGTTATATATACTACAATCCCCGAGGATAGTATAATGAAGAAGAACCTGCTCATGTGGGACGAGACGCTTTTTCGGGATCCCGAGGTCTTCGAGATCGATTACGTCCCTGAGCAGTTCAATCATCGTGATGCCCAGATCCAGGAACTCGCTTTCCAGGTCCGGCCGGGCCTGCGGGGTGTCCGGCCCCAGAACACCATCTGCCGAGGCCTCCCGGGGACCGGGAAGACGACAAGCGTCAAGAAAGTCTTCGCTGAGATCGAGGAGACCACAAAGAAACTGGTCCCCGTCTACATCAACTGCCAGATCGACAACACCAAGTTCGCCGTCTTCTCACAGATCTACCGGCGGGTCACCAGACGCCCGCCGCCGGCGTCAGGCACATCATTCAAACAGGTCTTTGACGCCATAGCCCGGGCCCTCCTGCGGGAGGAGCAGGTGCTCCTGGTGGCGCTGGACGACGCAAACTACCTCCTCTATGAGAACGAGATTAACCAGGTGCTCTATCCTCTGCTCCGCTCTCACGAGGCCTATCCGGGTGTCCGAATCGGTGTCGTCGCTATCGTCAGCGATATGTCCGTCAGCCTGCAGACCGAGGTGGACGCCCGGGTGGCATCGGTCTTCCGGCCCACCGAGATATACTTCCCCCCCTACTCGGGAGAGGAGATCCACGGCATCCTCGAGGAGCGGATCCTGCAAGGGCTCTACCCAAACGTCCTCCGACCCGAGATGCTGGATCTCGTGGTGGAGCAGACGATGAAGAGCGGCGACCTCCGCGTCGGCATCGACCTTCTCAAGCGGGCGACCCTGAATGCCGAGAAAGCAGCCCGCCGCTCGGTCGAGCGGGAGGACATCTGCAAGGCCTACGAGGTTTCCCGGTACCTGCACCTTGCATTCTCGCTCAGAGCGCTCAGGGCCGAGGAACGAGAGGTGCTCGGCAGAATCGCGGAGATGTCGGTTCGTGATGACCGGGAGATGAACGCCGGCGATGTCTACCGTTTTGTCAAAGAGAGAGTGAAGGTCAGTTACACCAAGTATTACGAGATGCTCCAAAAGTTCGACGCGATGCGGCTCTTAAACCTCCAGTACCGCCAGGGAAGAGGTCAGGGGAGGGGACGGACCCGGCTGATCGGTCTCCGTTACGATCCCAGACGTGTATTGGAGCACCTGGGGCAGGAGCAATCGTTTTCATAATCCTTATCTATTTCCCCACCGTTTGTACTCTGATGAGGTTTTCCACATGCTCAGCGTAAACGAATTGGCACTGGATATTTTTGAGGAACTCTTCGAATACGCCGAGGAGTTCCATGCCGTCCCGCACGAGCTCGACAACGGAGCACGCATCGTTGACTGCGGCGTCAGCACCACCGGCGGGTATCTGGCAGGAAGACGGTTTACCGAGATCTGCATGGGCGGGCTCGGTGAGGTCGACGTCACGATGGGCCGGATCAGGGATATCCCGATACCGTTCATCGAGGTCAGCACCGACTTCCCGGCCATCGCGTGCCTCGGCGCCCAGAAGGCAGGCTGGACGGTCAACGTCAACAAGTACTTCGCCATGGGCAGCGGCCCCGCACGGGCGCTCTCCCTGAAGCCCAAGCACACCTACGAGGTCATCGACTACGAAGATGAGTTTGACTACGCAGTCATCTGCCTCGAGAGCGACCACCTCCCGAACGCTGGCGTGATGGAGAATATCGCCGACGCCTGCAACGTTGATGTCGCCAACACCTGCGCGGTCGTCGCCCCCACGGCATCGATCGTCGGCTCGGTCCAGGTCGCCGGCCGCTGCGTCGAGACCGCGGTCTACAAGTTGAACGAGCTCGGCTTTGACACGAAGAAGATCACCGCCGGTATCGGCCATGCCCCGATCGCCCCCGTCAAGAAAGACGGCACGAAGGCGATGGGCAGCACCAACGACGCCACGATCTACCACGGCAGCATCATGCTGACGATGAACGCCCCCGAGATCAAGGACTACCTTGACAAGATCCCGAGCAACAAGTCCAAGGGCTACGGAAAACCGTTCTACGAACTCTTCAAGGAGGCCAACTTTGACTTCTACCAGATCGACACCTCGCTCTTCTCTCCGGCCGAGGTGGTCATCAACGAGCTCTCCGAGGGTGTCGTCTACCACGTGGGAGCCGTCAACCCCGACGTGACGCTTAAGTCCTTCGGGTTCATCTGAACCCGATCAATCCATCTCTTTTTGTCCTGGCCGGGGCGATAAGCCCGATGAGAATGCAACGCAGAGGAGTGCGACTGGACCGGTTCACGGGCAGCGGAGCCGGAGCCCGGCCGGTGAGATCCGGCGATCTTCGCCGGCCCCCTTTTCGAGGAGTGCCCCGGGCCCGGAGCCTCCGGCAGGCAACAACGTTTATCCCTCACGGTGCGAAACACTGTAAGACATCCGCGGGCTTGTGGTCTAGCTGGTCATGACGTTGCCCTTACACGGCGAAGATCGCCGGTTCGAATCCGGCCAGGCCCATCGTCTTTTTCATTTTGATGGTTCCTTAATGTTCTTTTGTTATTCCAGTCCTTTGAGATCCTGCATCCGGTCGATGTGGCCCTCTCCCCTGCCCGGAGCGAGCCCGGAGAACAGGCTGTTTTTCATCCGTGCAGCATGAGGCTACGCCTCATGAGCGTTTCGCGGTATGGAAACGCAGCAGGCGGCGCTCGAACACCCATTCAGTCACAGCCATCGTTAGCCCGGGCATCCCAACCGCAGCAAAAGCGGCATCGGGGCCGGTATTGCCGGCATCCACTTCTGTTGCCGGTTTTCCTGTTTGCACAAGGGAGATCCGGTTTTGCGGCATACAACAGTATGGAGGTTTCAAAAATAGAAACTTATATCATTCGGACCATAATTAGCACCATGGTGCACCATGAAGTTAAGCGCAAGAAACCAACTCCCGGGGAAAGTAAAGAAGATCGATATTGGAGTGATCAACGCTGAGGTTGTCATCGCACTGGACAGCGGCGGTGAGATCACCTCAGTCATCACCAAAAAAGCCGTGGAGAACCTCGGGCTTACCGTCGGCAAGAAGGTCTACGCTGTGGTCAAGTCAACAGAGGTCATGGTCGCCATCGACTGAGAAAAACTCACCCTTCTTCCCCGGCCGGGGGTGGGCCACCCCGGCTCGCATAGGGCTATCAAGAAGCCCCGCCCTCCGCAGGCAGCCGCAGATGGCCTGAAACCCCAGGAATGGCGGGGCGGCAACGCATAAATACGCCGGCAACCGTTCTGCCAGCATACCCTTCCCGGGAGCGTTGAGGTACGGCACTATGATACGTGAATACCCCTCCTTGCCGATCGCAGTCCTCATCTGCGTCATACTCACCGGGGCCGTCATCGTTTACGTTCTCCTCATGAATGAAGGCGCACCCCCTCCCGAACAGCCCGGCCCGCCTTCGACTCCGACTGGAACGCCAGGAACGCCGGTCACGACGGGAGCCCCGGCGTCAGTCGCTTCCCGCTCGTTCTCCATCAACGTCACGCCCGCAGCCGCCACGGCCCGGCCCGGCGATATAGTCAGGTTCACGCTCACGGTACACCCTGAAGGCGGCTTTGCCGCACCCGTGCAGATCAAGGTCTCCGCTACGGCGCTCGGGGGTGCATTCCGCAATAACCGTGACCTCGGGACAGTCTCCCCACCCTACCCGCCACTAACGTACAATATCACAACGCCCGACCTCCCACCGCTGGTCTCCACAGCGACCGTGGACGCCACAGTGACAGCAAGTGGGGGAGGTATTGTGCGGACGGAGCAGGTGCAGTTAGTCATCCGCCAATAGATCTCCACCACAACATACCCGGGCAACTGCCGGAGCAGCTCAGGCGGACGAACACCCGGGACGTTCAGATCACGTCCATGTCCCTGCACCCCCGGGTAGCCCACAGGGATCTCTCGAAATTGTTCCCGGATCCGCAAAAATTCCCGGAGCCGGAGAAGACGTTTGAACAACCCGCACGGCCGGTGGGGCAACCAGAGGAGCCGGACGACAGTATAAGAAATATAGAGATTCTTGAGTATCATGGGAGGCAATCATAACCCCCTCATTTCCACTGGAGGCTCAGGAAAAACCTCTGTAGAGCCCCGGAGCGCCCGGGAGACCGCCTTTACCGGCAACTCCCGATACCGGCAAATATCCTCCCTTCCCCCGAATAAACCGCAATTGAGCGATGCCGGGGGGACGAACCGCCACGGCTCAGGACGTTACGGGAATGAGAACAGGGAGCCTACCACAAAAACGCTGCAGGATACCGATTCTGGCGCCAATGACGAAAAGCGGGGCGAGTGAGAGGAAATTTACAGCCAGGGAGAGGCGTTATCCCTCTCCCTCTCCCTCCACCACATCGAACCAGACAGGGTCGGGGCAGTCGGGCCGGCCGCCGTAGTTGATGGTGATCTCCTCACCCCTCCGAATGGCACGGTGGGCATAGATGCGGATCTCGCCCCGGAGAACGTCGCAGACATGGTCCGCATTCGCGTGGTAGGAGTGGTTGTAGAGCGACCCGTAGCCCAGCGCCACGGCGGCCAGTTCCCGGCACCCTCCCCACGCAAAGTAGTAGTTGAAGAGGCGCGTCCGATCGAGGAGTCCCTGCTCATCCGCTCCGCCAAGCACGATCACCGGGCAGACCTCGATCAACTCACCGGCCGCAATCCCCCTATGGGCGAATACTCCCCGGCCGCGATTATCCGTCGAACTGACGTATACGGTATCGGAAGGGTAGATGGCCCTGCTCGCCATCATGCCCCTCTCTTCAGCACTGTCTATCATGGTATCGCTGCATCTTCACACCTCTCGGTGCTCGACGCCGTCCCGGCGCACCGGGCCGCAGAGAGACGGCGAGGGGTATGCACTCCGGGACTGCAACGATGGGTGAATCATAATAGTGGTCTCTGGCCGGGCAAAAAGAATGCGGGGCCAGGGCCAGAGGCAGACAGAATTTCAGCCCAATCTTCCGGGAAAAACAGGCACACAGCAGCCGGAGACTACCGCGCGGCGAGGGAGGTCACAGCCTCACTCCGGGAGTCGGTAGAGCGGGGAATGGACAAGCGAAAGAATGTTGTATTCGCACGACTCCACTGACTCATCAGGAGGAACAAACAATCGGAGACGTCATCGTAGCACACGACCTGGAGAAGCGGTTTGAGGATCTCATCGCGGTCGACCGCATCACCTTCCAGGTCAGGGAAGGGGAAGTCTTCGGGTTTCTCGGGCCGAACGGGGCGGGAAAGACGACGACCATGAAGATGATCCAGTGCGTCTCCCCAAAGACCGGCGGCACCCTCGAGGTCCTCGACATGGATGTGGACACCCATCAGCGGGAGATTAAGGGCCGCCTCGGTGTGGTGCCGCAGGAGAACAACCTCGACCCGGATTTTTCAGCCTATCGAAACCTGTTGATCTATGCCCGCTACTTCGGCATCCCGAGACGGGAGGCAGAACAGCGGGCGGAAGAACTCCTCGCGTTCATGCAGCTCGAGGAGAAACGGGACGTGTTGATCGACAAACTCTCGGGCGGTATGAAACGGCGGCTGATCATCGCCCGGGCCCTGATCAACGCACCGGAACTGCTTATCCTCGACGAGCCCACCATCGGGCTCGACCCGCAGGCGCGGCACCTGATCTGGGAGAAACTCCGGAGTCTCCAGGCGGGAGGAAACACCCTCGTCCTCACCACGCACTACCTGGACGAAGCGGAACGCCTCTGCGACCGGCTGGTGATTATGGATCACGGGAAGATCCTCGTCGAGGGTGCGCCGGCGGATCTCATCCGGGAGCATGCCGGGAGTGATGTCGTCGAGGTTGAGCGGACACCTGAGGCGATCGCCCGCCTGACCGGGCTTGGTGTGACGTATGATGTCGCCGGTGATGCGCTCCAGGTCTTCACGAACCGTCCCCATGATGTGGCACGCGAACTGTTCGAGGTCTGCCGGCACGAGGCGGTGACGGTCCGCCCGGCGACCCTCGAGGACGTCTTTCTGCGGCTGACCGGCCGTAGACTGCGGGAGTGAGGAGAGGATGATCGATATCACCGGCAGGGTGCAAAGCGTCTGGCGAAGAAACTGGGACGCCTTCCTCAGGACCTACCGGGTAAACTTCATCCCGCCCTTCGTCGAGCCGGTCCTCTACCTTCTGGCCCTTGGGTTCGGCCTCGGAACATATATTGAGGCGGTCGACGGGATACCCTACCCCGTCTTCATCGCCCCGGCTCTCGTCTCTATATCGGTGATGTACTCGTCCTTCTTTGAGTGCACCTACTCGTCGTTTGTCCGTATGTACTACCAGAAGACGTTTGATGCCATCATCGCAACGCCGGTCAGCATCGATGAGGTGATCGCCGGGGAGATGCTCTGGGGCGCCACCCGGGGGATGATCTACGCGACGCTGATGCTCCCGGTGCTCCTCCTCTTCGGCGTCGTGACTATGCCGTCGTCCCTGCTCCTCATCCCCTTCGCGTACCTCGCCGGCCTGCTTTTTGCAGGTATCGGTATGTGCTTCACGGCGATCACGCCGAGCATCGACGCGCTGAACTACCCTGCGTTCCTCTTCATCACCCCAATGTTCCTCTTCTCGGGGACATTCTTCCCCCTCGACCTGCTTCCGCAACCGATCCAATACTTCGCCCTCGCCGCCCTCCCGCTCACGCACGTCGTCAGCATCAACCGGGCAATCACGCTCTCAGCCTTCTCGCCAGCGAACCTCTTCAGCCTCGCCTGGATCGCGGTGGCGACCGTGTTCTTCTTAGTCCTCGCCATCAGGCTGATGAAAAGGCGACTTATCGCGTGACCGACAGGAATACATCCCACAAGACAGGCCTTCCGGGAGCAACGTCTGCCCCCCACTGTGTGGCCGGCTCAGGAACAGAAGGCGCGTACAGGGGGCGCTACGGGGCGGGGGATCCAGGGAACACACCTCACAGCGGGCGCATTACATACGCACAAAAAAGGGGGTTAGAATCGGGGTTTTCTATACTTTGGGAGGCAGTCACGGCAGTAGACAGGCCTGCCCTCAGTCGGCTTGAAAGGAACTTCGCACGCTTTGCCGCAGTCGGAACAGACTGCCTTATGGAACTCGCGGGGGCGGTCCTGGAACGAACGGGGACCCCTGCTTGGGTATCTCTCTTCCATGTGTTTCAACCATGCAGATAGTCTGCATATATACAATTACCTGCCCGCATATATAGATGCGCTTCACGGGACCCGGGCAGGTTCCGCTGCCCGGGTATACCCTGCTCACCCGTTTCCACCATCCCGGTGCGTGGCAAGGTTCCCCCGGGGAGAAAATCCCCGGTAATGCGACCGTTTACTTCGACAGAAAGAACTGTGACACAACGCTTTTATCGATACCATCCTACCGAATGATCATCCAACTATGGCACACGATAACCAATCTCTTTTGCAATCCGACAAAACACCGGTTCTCCACCGGAGTTGGGACTAGGGGGAGCGGCTCAGCATGACCGACGAGATCCACACAGACGAACCCCCTGATAGCAGACGCAAAGGAAAACACCGGGACAGGCGGACGATCGGTCCGGTCCCGAACCTCGAAGAGCATGTAAAATCCGACTGGTGGCGGGGCATTTTCAATCGTCTTTACCTGAAGACCGACGGCGATGTCGTCGACGACCAGCAGATCACCGAAAGAGAGATCGACCGGATTGCTCAGGTCCTGCACCTCCAGGCCGACGAGAAGATCCTCGACCTCTGCTGCGGCCAGGGTAGACACACCCTCGAACTCGTGCGCAGAGGCTATGATGCTGAAGGCCTTGACCAGTCACACTACCTGATCCAGCGGGCCCGGTCGACCGCGAAGAAGGAGGGGCTTCAAGTCAGGTTCCGGGAGGGAGACGCGCGCCGGCTGCCGTATCGTACCGACACCTACGATGCCGTCCTCGTCCTCGGGAACAGCTTCGGCTACTTTGACTCAGTCGAGGAAGACCTGCAGATCCTCATGGAACTCCGGCGCATTCTCAAACCCTGGGGGCGGGTGCTCCTGGATGTGGCCGACGGCGAGTACCTGAAAGAACACTTTCAGGCGAGGTCATGGGAGTGGATCGACAATGCGATGTTCGTCTGCCGGGAACGGTCCCTCTCGCTTGATTCGCAGCGCCTGATATCCCGGGAGGTGATCACCGACGTCGATAAGGGCGTCGTGGCCGACCAGTTCTACGCCGAACGCCTCTATACTCCCGAGGCGCTCCGGCAGCTCCTGGAACGGGCAGGTTTCTCCGGCATCACCTTCCACGATATCACCACGGAGTCACAGCGGAATCAGGACCTCGGCATGATGGAACGCCGCCACATCGTCACCGCGGTCCTCAAGAAGGAGTGGTCGACGGCAAAGGTGAGAGGGCAGGAGAGGGCAAAACACGTCGCGGTGATGCTCGGCGATCCGGCCAAGGCCGACGCCCTGAAGCCCTCCTGCGTCTTCGACGATGACGACTTCTACACCATAGACCAGATGAAGGCGGCACTCCGGGAACTCCCGGGTTACCGGTTCACCTTCCTGTGCAAGCATGATACGATGATCCAGGACCTCACAAAACTGAAGGGGAAGGTGGACTACATCTTCAACCTCTGCGACGAGGGGTTCAATAACGATCCGAGAAAAGAACTCCATGTGCCGGCGCTAATGGATATACTCGATATACCATACACGGGTTCCGCGCCGCAATCGCTTGCGTTCTGCTACGACAAGTCGCTCGTGCGCGGCGCCGCGAAGGAGATGGGGATCCCGGTGCCGGACGCCTGCTTCATCACCCCCGGCGACCGCACCTATGACGTCGGGATGAAGCTCCCGGCAATCGTCAAGCCGAACACTGGTGACTCCTCGTACGGCATCACGGCAAAGAGCATCGCCCACACCATCGAAGAACTCTCCAACGTCATCAGTTCCCTGCGGACGACGCTCGGATACGATCGCTCGCTCCTTGTCGAGGAGTTTCTTCCCGGGAAAGATATCAGTGTCGGCATCATCGGGAACCCGTCGGGATACTGCACGGTGCTCCCCATCATTGAGGAGGACTACTCCGCACTGCCTCCTGAACTCCCCCGGCTCTGCGGCTATGAGGCGAAGTGGCTCCCGGACTCGCCGTACTGGAAGATCGTATCACGGCCGGCAGATCTCCCCGAGGAGACCGAGAAGGTGGTCGTGCGGTGCTGCCTCGCCCTCTTTGAGCGCCTGGAGTGCCGCGACTACTGCCGGTTCGACTGGCGCCTGGACGAGCACGGGAACCCGAAGCTCCTTGAGGTCAACCCGAACCCCGGATGGTGCTGGGACGGCCACCTTGCGAAGATGGCGAGATATGCGGGCCTCTCATACCCCGAGATGCTCGGGCGGATCCTGAAGGCGGCGGAAGAGCGGTTCGGTATGGAACAGGAGACAGGTGCGCGCGAGGCCGGAAAGGAGTCTCTCCCGGCCGACTTCACCCGGCAGACGGCCTGACCCATCACCTTTTCAGTGGAGCAGGAGCGGTCCTGCTCTGGCGAATGCACGTATTCCCAGGAGATTACTATCTCCCGCAGGTGATGTCACTGGAGAGGGACGTTGCCTTTGCGATGTACACCCGGGAGGCCAAAGCACTCGCAGGGGACGTGTAGGGTGAGACCGCACGCGAAGAGCAGCGGCAATTATCCTCCTCCCCTGCGACGAACGGCTCCACGCCACCGGGCCCTTTATCCTCTATACGGCGAACCCCTTCATCCTGGCGATCCCAACGAGGAGCGGCACACAGAACCGACCGATCAAACCATGGGATACAGATGCCGCCAGCCCGCCGGTAACCATCAGTATATAATATCCTCTGGCGCATAGATCATAAATTATGGCCGATGAATCGTATCGAACCGCGACGGTCCAGGGTAGAGAGGTCCCCTACGATCCGGAGCAGCTACGCAAGATCAGCGAGCACCCCTGCTACTCCGATAAAGCGTGCCACGCCTTTGGACGGTGTCACCTCCCCGTCGCCCCGAAGTGCAACATCCAGTGCAACTACTGCGTGCGGGACTTTGACTGCGTGAACGAGAGCAGGCCGGGTGTGACGAGCAGGGTCCTCCCGCCGGAGGAGGCGCTCGCTCTTGTCAGGAACGTCATCAAGGAGTACCCGTATGTGAAGGTGATCGGCATAGCAGGGCCTGGCGAGCCGCTCGCAAACCCCGAGACGTTTGAGGCGCTCAGGCTGGTCCATGAGGAGTTCCCGCACCTGATCATGTGCCTCAGCACGAACGGCCTCATGCTCCCGGAATCGATCGAGAGACTTGCAGAGTACGACGTCGGGAACGTCACGGTCACGCTCAACGCCATCGACCCTGCGATCGGGGAGAAGATCTACTCCAGGGTCGAGTACAACGGGAAGAAGTATCACGGGCGCGAGGCGGCGGAACTTCTTCTCTCCCAGCAGCTCCGCGGGATCGAGATGGCGGTTGCAAAGAAGATGTTCGTCAAGGTGAACACCGTCTATATCCCGGGGATCAACGACGAGCATATCCCCGAGATTGCAAAGAAGGTCGGTGAGATGGGAGCATTCACCTTCAACGTCATCCCGCTCATCCCGCAGTATAAGTTCGCCGGGGTGACCCCCCCCACCCAGAAGGATAAGCGGGAGATGCAGGACCGGTGCGCCCCGTACATCAAGCAGATGCGCCACTGCGCACGATGCCGGGCGGACGCGATCGGGAAGTTAGGCCAGGATGTTCAGTCCTGCGTCTACCAGCAGATGAAGAATGAGAAGGCAGAGTAATCAACTCTTTTCTCTCTGCCGGTGCCACCGGCCATGACGACGATCACGCTCCGGCACGACCAGTCGTTTGACCTCGATGGGACGCTCTCCTGTGGGCAGGCCTTCCGCTGGGAGAAGTTGGAGGGGTGGTGGCAGGGCGTCGTCGACGACCGGGCTATCCGGATACGGCAGGATGCAAACCGTCTCACGTTTGCCGGGGCGGACGCGGAGTTCGTCTGCAACTACTTCCAGCTCGACCAGGACCTTCCCGCCATCCTCACGTCCATCGACCGTGACCCGGCTATCGGCGCCGCCATCCGGGAGTGCCGGGGTCTCCGTCTCGTCAGGCAACAGCCGTGGGAGTGCCTGGCCTCGTACATATGCGCTACGAATACGAACATCCCGGCGGTGAAGCGGCGGGTCACGCTCATGGCGGAGCGTTACGGTAAAGCGATAAATGGGCCGTTCGGCACGGCGTATGCGTTCCCGGAGCCGGAAGCACTCGCGGCTGCCTGCTGCGCGGACCTCCGGGACTGCAAACTCGGCTATCGGGCAGATTATGTCCGTGAAGCCGCCGCATTCGCAAGCGAGCACCCCGACTGGGCGGAGCGGGTCGCCGCCCTTCCCTTTGAGGAGGCGCGGCAGGCGCTGATGCAGTTTCGGGGGGTCGGGCCGAAGGCGGCGGACTGCGTGCTGCTCTTTGCATTCGGGTTCTTCGAGGCGTTCCCGGTCGATGTCTGGATACACCGGATCGTGGCAGAGACTTATCTGCCCGATCTCACCGGGAAGAACTGCACTCCTGCGCAGTATGAGCGGATCCGGCGGTTTGCCAGGGATTACTTCGGGCAGTATGCCGGGTACGCGCAGGAGTACCTCTACTGCGCGCGTGGTCCGGCACGCCGCCCGCAGTGAGGCTCACTCCTTCCGGTTGCGGACCCGCTGCAGGATGAGCCAGGCTACCGCCAGCAGGGTGAGTATCCCGATACCAACGAGGATCAGGGTTCCGAGCCCCGCACGGGCAACAGACCATGCCTCTCCAGAGCCGCTGGGGGAGGCGATGCCAATTGCGCTCTGTTTCCCGGGAGGCCCACAGGCCCCGTCAGCGCCGCACTCCCGGTGCGGGGGCATCGTCGTGTTGTGAACAACCCCACCCTTCCGGATGGGGCTTCCTGCTTCATCCCCCTCCCCAGCGGGAGCGAGTCCACAGGCTCGACGGCACGTTCCGTACCTGCGAGTGCAAACTGTTTGATGTTGATTGCGGCGTTCTGGTCCCGGTCGTGGCGCGTCCCGCAGGTCGGGCAGGTCCATTCCCGGTCCTTGAGCGTCAGGTCGGTCTTCCGGTAACCGCAGACCGAACAGGTCTTCGAGGAGGGCTCAAACATCCCGATCCGGAGCAGGGGTTTCCCTGCTTCCTGACACTTGTATGCCAGCATCGAAACGAACGTTCCCCACCCGGCGTCGCTGATCGCTTGTGCCAGACCGTGATTCTTCACCATGCTGTCCACGTTCAGGGTTTCCACCGCTAACGCTTGGTTTTCGCGAACCAGTCGAGAAGAGATAATGCGTGAGCCCCAGGTCGATCCCGACCGTCTGCTCCGGGATCGGAACGGCTACCTGCGGGGGCTTCCGGCCGTCCTCGACCAGAATGCTGATGAAGTACCGGCCAGCCGAGGTTCGAGTGACCGTCGCGGACTTCGTCTTCCCTGCAAACCTGCGGTGGAAGACCGTCTTGACCGCCCCGATCTTGGGGAGTTTCATGGTACCTCGCTCGAAGTCTACGGTGTACGACTGCGGTACCGTGAACGACTGCTCCGGGCTGTGCTTCTTCTTGAAGACCGGTTTCTCCGCACGACCTTCGAAGAAGTTCGTGAACGCACGAGCAAGGTGGGTGATCGACTGCTGCAGGGGCTGGGCGTTGACCTCCTTGAGCCTGGGATGCTCCACCTTGAGAGCCGGGAGACGTTTGTGGAGATCGTACGCGGAGAGACTCACCCCGTCGTTCTGGTAAGCCTCGTTCTTGAGGTTCAACCCCCAGTTGTACACGAACCGGCAACACCCAAGGTGCTTGCTGATCAGGACTCCCTGATCCTTCGACGGATACAACCGGTACCCTCGCATCATACGATACTACTCGGTGGAACCTCCTCTGACATAAAGAAAAGCCGTGCAGGGTGAAAGTGTGCGATCCTGAAGAAGGGGCGCCGTGATTCACCTCCCCCCTTGCGGAGGGAGCCCTCTCGCTCTGCCCCTTCGACCCCGCACCGGTAGAAAGGAGGCGCTCCCGCCGGGAGTGCCTTCCTTCACAAACGTTCACCTCCCGGCAAAACTCGCTATAAACCCGTTCTCCTGCATCCCGAGTACCTCCTCCGGCGTTCCCACGGCAGCCACTCTCCCCTCCTCGATGAGACAGAGGCGGTCCCCGAGTTCAAGGGCGTCGCGAAGGGTGTGAGTAACGACGATGCAGGGAATGCCGGCATTCCGGATATGCTCGCGGAGTTCCTTCCGCATCGCCCCCTGGGCCCGCATATCGACGGCGGCGAGCGGTTCGTCGAGGAGGAGAAGTTCCGGATCGAGCACCAGCGCCCGGGCAAGGGCCACCCGCTGCCGCTGGCCTCCAGAGAGCCTGCCGACGTTGACGCCCGCGAGGCCGGAGAGGTGCATCGCCGCGAGCTGCTCCGCCACAGACCCGGCTATCTCTGATTTTGGGATCTTCCGGCACCAGAGGCCGAACGCCACGTTCTCGGAGACGGTCATGTGCGGGAAGAGGGCGTAAGACTGGAAGAGATGGCCGATGTTCCGGCTCTCGGCAGGGATATTGATCCGCTTCTCGTCCGAGAAGATCAGCCTGCCTCCAAGGGTGATCTCCCCACGGTCGGGCGTGAGGATGCCGGAGATCAGGTTCAGCACCGTGGATTTGCCCGACCCGTTCTCCCCGATAAGGACGAGCGTCTCACCCTCTCCAACCGAGAATGTGACGTCGAGGACGAAATCCCGCAATCGCCGGACGGCATGGATGGAAAGCATCAGACGTTCCTCCGGGTGACGAACTTCACCGCAGCGATCACCGCAAAGGATATCACGACGAGGATGATTGCGAGGCTGATCGCGGCGTCAAGGTCGCCCTGCATCGTCGTATAGATCGCAAGCGGCATCGTCTGGGTCCGGCCCTGGAAGTTTCCGGCGAACATGATCGTAGCGCCGAACTCCCCGAGTGCCCGGGCAAACGAGAGTATCGCCCCGGAGACGAGCCCGCCCCACGCAAGCGGGATGGTGATCCGGAGGGCGACGGTCCAGGGGGATGCTCCGAGGGTCCGTGCCGCATCCTCGTAGAGTCGGTCGACCGCCTCAAAACTCGCCTTCGCCTGCCTGATGTAGAACGGCGAGGCCACAAAGACCTGGGCGAGGACCACCGCGAGGGTGGTGAAGGCGATATGGACGCCGAAGACGTCGAGGTACTGTCCGATCACGCCCCGGCGGCCGAAAGCCATCAGCAGCGCGATGCCCGCCACCGCCGGCGGCAGGACGATAGGAAGGTCGGTGAGGGTGTCGACTATCTCCCTGCCGCGGTAGTCATGCCGGGCGTTCACCAGGGCAAGCGGCGTCCCGAAGAGGACGACGAGCACCGTGCTCACCGTCGCAGTGATGAGAGAGAGGGAGAGCGCATCGAGGACCACCGGTTCGGCGAGCGAACTGAAGAACGCCTCCGGCGATATGCGCATGAAGAGCGAGGCTACCGGTATCGTGACGAAGAGAAGGAAGAGCGAGAGAAGGGCGGCAACGAGGAGGGTGAGTGCCGCCCTCCCAAACAGCGTCCGGCCGCCGTGCCCGAGTACCCTACTTTCCTGCCGGAATCGGGTCAAATCCATAATCAGTCAGGATGGCGCTGCCGTCCGGACCCCGGACGAATGCTATGAACGACTCCGCCTCAGCCTTGTGCGCTGATTCCGCAAGGATGCCGAGCGGGTATGTGGCCACGACGTTGTACTCGGACGGGACATCGATCCGCGTCAGTTTATCCCGGTCGTCCTTTGAGACATCCGATTTGTAGACGATCGCCGCATCCGCCTCGCCGAGCATAAGTTTAGGCACCACGGAGTTCACCGCCGTCTCCTCGGAGATGACGTTGGCCATGAAGGCGGTCTTGTACGTCTCGCCGTATGCAGGATCAGCGGCCAGCTTGTCGAGCATCTGCCGGGTATAGTCGCCGAAGGGGACATCCTTGGTGCCGATGACGAGTTTCGCGCCCGGTTTTGCCAGGTCGGCGAGGCCGGTGATCTTTGCCGGGTTATCGACCGGAACGATCAGGGCCAGGCTGTTCCCGAGGAACGGGGTCACGGTGCCATTGTCCATGAACCCGCCGCCCTGGAGCGCTTTCATGTGCTTTGTGCTCGCGGAGACGAAGATATCCGGGTTCGCTCCCTGCTCGACCTGAGTGCGGAGGGTCTGCGAACCGTCGAAGACGAAGTCGACCTTGACGTTTGCGTTCTGTGCCTCGTAGGCTTTGCCGATATCCGTGAAGGCTCCCGTGAGCGACGCTGCCGTAAAGACGGTCAGGGTTGTCTCTCCAGGGGCCGGCTGGGTGGTCGTGCATCCCGCAACCAGGAGACCGGCAATGATCAGAAGACTTACGGCAACGAGAGTTGCCGGAGTTGACGTTTTCATAACAACACCATTCTCATAAGGGATTACAGCTCCGCGTATTTAATTTGGTGTACTTTGCGCACAGGTTAAGCAAAATACGCCTACCCTCGCAGGAAGTATTAAAAGGGCGTGGTGTTGTCGGGCAGGATCAGGAGGATGAACCTGCCAGCCGGAGATCGGTGCCCGAGTGAAAACGAGAACAAAGAGGCCTGGAAAACACCTTTCCTCCACCGAACCCGGCGTGTGGGGCAGCCCGCAAAGCTGTCCTGGAACCCTCCGAACGAAAGAGGTAGGCCGTCGTACCCGGGATCGCTCCAGCTCCTGAGCATCCGCTGGAATAGTTATCGGCGACGATGCTTCTGCCCCACCCACGTCACGGGTGCGCACAGGTCGGGCGGCGATGAGCCCGGATCAGGCCCGCCGCTTCACTTCATCCAGGAGCTCGCGACGGACGCCCTCGATGCGCTCATTCACCATCCGGGCGAGGGGTTCGTCCTCGCAGTGACCATAAAATGGGGTCTCCCGGCGCCGTACCTCCTCGAGCGTTCTGGCCTTTGTCAGTTCCCCGATGACGGACTGGGCCATATTCGAGTACTCACCGCAGTCAACCTTCTCCTTAAGCCACCGGTAGAGGTGGCCCGGCAGCCGCACACCCACCTGCTTGCTTGAGACGTTATCGGGAGACTCCATCTTTCCTTATTCAGATATCCCGGCAGAACAATTATATTGCACGGTTATTATTTTTCCAGGGAGATACCAATGGATACCCATAGGTATCATTAAGCAGCTGGGGCCCTCATAGAGGTGTATGAGACAGAGCAGGCCAGTCGGCCTGTGCCTGCCGGAAAGCGTTCGACAGGCGCGAAAGGCACGGGATAGCACCATCCCGAAGAGGAGCAACCTCACCGAAGACAGGGGGATTGGTGCGTGCGCGCGTTAGATAGGATCCGGAAGACAGCGCACCCGCCGGATGACGCCGGGGAGGACGCATCTACCCCCTGTCCCTTCTGCGGGTGCCGGCACCACACCGAAGACATCGTCGCTGCCGGCCCGGGGGCGCATGACGTCCATCAGTGCCTCAGGTGCGGCCGCCGGTTCAATGACCGGAGAGTGGTATGCCAACTGTGCGGATCCCCGGGAGAACTTCTCGGGGATGTCATTGCCCCGGGCCGGGGCCTGTACGCACAGTACCGGTGCTGCGGGTGCGGTCACGGGTTTATGGTGCGAATGAATGGCGATGAAGACGCCCACCAGACCTGACAACGTAGTGGGCCCGGGACCATCCACCCAATCTACCCCGGGTCTTGTGCCGGGGCTCCCGCAACGATAAAAAAAGGAGGGGCCGCTTTACGTCCCGATCGTCCAGCTGCTCATATATGTTTCCTGCTCGGGTGTCAAGCGATCGATCGAGAGGCCGAGCGAGGCGAGTTTCAACCGTGCCACCCCCTCATCGATGACGGACGGGACGTCGTGCACGCCGGGCGCGAGATCGGGGCCGTGCTTTGCGATGAACTCGGCAGAGAGCGCCTGGACGGCGAAACTCAGGTCCATCACCTCGATCGGGTGGCCCATACCTTTCGGCGTTGCGAGGTTGACAAGCCTTCCTTCGGCGAGGACATGGATGGCCTTCCCATCGAGCATGTAGGTGTCGATGCCGTCCCGGTGGACAATGGAGCCCGCGTGTGATGCGAGCCATTCGACGTCGATCTCCACGTTGAAGTGGCCGGCGTTGGCAAGGATCGCTCCGTCCTGCAGGTTCGGGAAATGCCGCTCGGTGATGATGCTTGTGTTCCCCGTGGTGGTGACGAAGATGTCGCCGAGGGGTGCCGCCTGATCCATCGTCATGACGTCAAACCCGTCCATGTGCGCCTGCAGCGCCCGGCGGGGGTCGACCTCGGTCACGATGACGCGGGCGCCGAGGCTCCGGGCCTTCTGTGCCAGCCCCCGGCCGCAATAGCCGTAGCCTGCGACAACGAACCGTTTGCCGGCGATGAGGACGTTTGTCGTTATCATGATCGATGCAAGCGAACTCTCCCCGGTGCCGTGGACGTTGTCGAAGAAGTGCTTCATCGGAGTATCATTGACGGCGAGGACCGGGAATTTGAGCGCTCCGTCCCGGGCCATAGCGCGGAGCCGGTGAATGCCGGTCGTGGTCTCCTCGCACCCGCCGATGACCGAGTCCAGCACCTCCTGTCGCTCGGTGTGGATGCGGAAGATCAGGTCCATGCCGTCGTCGATGGTGATTGCAGGCCTGGCGTCGAGCACCCGGTCGATGGCCCCATAATATTCCTCGACACCGGCTCCCCGTCGGGCATACGAGTGAATCCTCTCACGGGTATTGAGCGCCGCCGAGACGTCGTCCTGGGTCGAGAGGGGGTTGCACCCCGTGATGTACACCTCTGCACCGCCTGCCGCCAGAGTCTCGACCAGCACCGCAGTCTTTGCCTCGACGTGCAGGGCCATGCCGATAGTCATGCCGGCAAAAGGCTTCTCCTCGACGAACCGCTTCCGAATGGACGAGAGGACCGGCATGTACTGCCGCGCCCACGCAATTTTAAGATCTCCTGACTCCATAAAACCACCAGACCGGTTTCCTGCCCGGATATCCTTCCGGTTTGTCTGTAAAAGTAGCCTCCGTGATTACTTAAACGTGAGGGGAGTGTGACAGACCAAAGGGTCAACAGTTCGTGAGAACCGGGATCCGATACGTTATCAGGCTGCCGGGACACGAGACTGCGGAACCGGGGTAGATGCCGGCAGTTCTCTTCGCGGCCTTCGCGTGGGGCCTGCATCGCTGTGCTTATACCAGCGCTCAGGCTCCTGTCGATCCAACCGTCGCGGTCGAACCGGCCTTCGTCGGGCGGGAGCAAAACGACGCGCTGATCGACCAGGAACCTCCCAATCTTGAGGAGATTGTCGGGATGCTTTGTCGGGATGCTTCGCGATATCCGCAGCAGTTTTGCTGCAGTCTCCGAGATAGGGAAGCAGTCCTCTGCCGTTGATCGCCGTCCCGACGGTATCGGCCTGGGAAATCACGTAGAGGAGATCGCGGACGTCGCTGTATACGGCACTACCTGAAGATCCCACCAGGCCGGAGCGCGACCTCCGGGCGAAGCCGTTCGAGTACAAGGTCGCTGGCAGGGTCGGCGGAGACGAGGGATTGGTCGTCCTTTCCGTCTAACATGCCGTCGTCGTCTGTGTCGACCGTATCCGGGTCGAGGATGTGCCAGTTGCCGAACCCGTCGCGATACCCGTTCTCGAAGCCGTCCGGCAGGCCGTCTCCATCCAGGTCGTCGTTGCTCAGGGTCGCGGTCACCGGCGCGGTCTGATCCTTGACAACCGTCACCGTCGTGGTATACGGCCCGTAGCCGTCCTTCAGGACGTCGAGGCGGTGCGCGCCGACGGGGTACCTGGGAGGGTCAGCTGCCCGGAGGCCGCCGGGGTGGTGCCCCGGGAGGTGTTGTCGAGGGGAGACCTCTGCGCCGCCCCTCAAAACTGCACATTACCCGGGAGCAAGGGAGCCCTGCAGCCAGAGAATCCCCATGACATCGTCGCCCACACGAGGAGCATAGCCGCCGGTCACGTGCTCGGCGGCATACAGCGTGATATCGACGTCACGGTACCCGCCGCTCTCGTCCGGCAGCCGGAAGAACGGAACCGTGAGGCGGTAGACAGTCTTTCCACAGAACGAAACAGTTTCGACACTCTTTACCGGCGACTGATACACGAAGTCATCGACATCCCCCTGTGGAAACGGGCGATATGCAGCCATGTTTCGGGTCGAATGCTCCTTCCCTTCAGCGTCCGTGATCGTGCGGGGTTCGGCCTTATGCAGCACGTAGGCAAAGGCGGCGAGGGCGAAGAGATGTCTGCCTCCCTCCCGGTAACGACCAAGGTTCCGGTAATATCGGGTGTCGAAGAACGCCAGGGCAGCGTCGCCGACCGAGCCGATCACCTGCCCTTCAAGCCCGTTTGACCATGCTTCGATGCGATCCACCGTCATTTCATGGACAACACCGTCCACGGCCATCGGATAGCCGGTAGAGACCGATCGGTCGAGGGTTATGGCGCACGTCGTGAGAGAACGGGACTCCGGGACGTACGCGGCGACCTCCCGACCATTCCATTCTCGGATGTCGGGGTTTTTCGCCTCTTTCAGCGCCCATTCCACCGACCGGATGATCTCGTCCGTGGACTGCGTGACGCATCCCCAGTGATCCCCGTGATTTCCTGTTTTTTTGCTGGCGCCGGATGGAGTTCGGCGCTCTGGTGCATTCGGTTTCATGCGATGCCTATCCTTGGAGGTTTGTTATTCGTTTACAGGGAGGGAATTGAACCGTTCCCATACTCCTTTCTGCTGTCCGCTCGATCCGGGTCATGCCGGACAGATGTAAAATTTCTATCCCTCCTTCAGGTATCCCGCTTCCCGAAGCACTTTCTCGGTGGTATGATATTTCTCGATGATTGATGAAACCGGCACGAGTTTATAGTATTTCCCCGGAAAATCCTGCATCTCCTGAATCAGGTCGAGAGTTACCTGCTGTACCGCCCTGAACCATTCTTCCATGGGGGCCGTAAACTCGTTCCTGGGCTCAAACCATTCCGTAACTTCGGACTCGAGGATGATAGTGACCATATCCCCTTTGGGGACAAAAAACAGGACATGCGGATCGTCAAGGAGCATGATCCTGCAGGTTTCTCCGCGAAGGAGGAGCGGAATGCAGTCATCGTGGATTGCCTCCATCAGATAGTCACAAAAATCCATGATCCTATCGCTTCCACTTTTATTCCACGTGAGAGATACTTCTCCATATGAGAGGTGGAAACGTCCCTGCTTGATCCAAAAATCAATTTTTTCGGTCTCCATAGGAATCACACCGTTGGCAGTTTTTTGACCATGTATGCCGATAGGATCCTCCCGTCGGGATTTGTTACAACCCTGATATACTGACCGTTTGGTGGAACCATCTCATGATAATACAGGATGTTTCCTTTACTTAATTCAGACGTTATTGGATTTTCGAATGTTTCGAATATAAGGTTTTTCACGTCAGTTTCGGTCATCGAACTCGGGAACAACGTACCCGGATCACCCGGCAATTCACCGGTAATATGTTTTTTCACGATTTTGATCCAACCCTCAGCGTCATCTCCTTCATCCAGCCACGCCATGTTTCCATCCGCGCGCTTGACACCACGAAGGACTTTGGAGAGATCGGTGCCGCAGCCCATCATCTTCACGAGGTCGTCCACATCGAGGTCATATTCCGTGATCAGATAGGTCCCGGCCTTCATGCCGTCCGCCCGCACGGGGAAGAAGTCGTCGATGATCTTCAGCCGGTCACTCTCGCTGAAAAACTCAATGATTCGCTGTTCGACCAATAACTTCGCCAGAGGCCGTATGCCTTCTGGATACTTTCCGATCCATTTTGCGATATCGGCAGCAGCCTTTTCGCAATCGCCAAAGTACGGAACAATACCCAGGCCGGTGAGTGTGGCACCAAGGGTATCGGCTTGCGATACGGCATACAGGAAATCACGGACGTCTCCAATCCCTGCGAGGCCTGAGATGATCCAGCCGGTAGCGTACGCCGGCGTGGACGCAAAAACGTCTCCGCCAATCAATTCGTTAGAGACTTCACCCTTCAGGCCGGCCTCCCCGATGACAGCACCAAGTCGGAGCGCAATCTCGTCACGAATCCGATCCGTTGCATACTGGAAGTACATAGGGACAAGAGGATCGTCGTCGTCCTCCATCTCTGATGAGATCGTGGTCGGTATCGGGGTCGTTGGGGTCCGTCCTCAAGTAATCCTCCATGTAATCGTCTAACTCGTCGTCGTCGGTGTCCACCTTGGTCGGGTCGCTCCGCGATTTGTGGTAGGTCTTGCCGCCCACTGTGAAGGAGAAACCTGACTCGTAGCCGTCCGAGAGCCCGTCCCCATCGGTGTCAACCGCGTTCGGGTCGGAATAATGCCACCTGCCATACCCGTCGCGATACCCGCCCGTCTCTTTGATGTCCGGCAGACCGTCCTCGTCCAGATCCTCCGGCACCAGCACCGCGTTCACGGTGCTGGTCTGGCCCGAGACGATGGTGACATCTTCCGAGTAGGGGGCGAAGCCCTCTTTCGTGACGGTAACGTTGCGGGCGCCGGAGGGGACATCGGCCCTCGTGAGTACCCGGGACGCCGGGATGACGCCGACGCCAAAGCCGTCGATGGAGACCGCGGCGCCGGGCTCCGAACAGATCACACGGACATTGCCGCAACCGGACGTGGGGGGCAAATTTATGTGCTTCAGAGTATGCTGGTTGCGGGTAATCCAGACCTTCTCAATTGCCGTCCCATAGTATGTACTCGGTGTTGTCAATACGAGGGTATGCTCACCCTCAAGCAGTTTCACATTCGAAACCCCGGAACCACCGTAGTAGATGTTGTCGATATAGTAGACAACCCCCGCACTGGGGGTCGACGTCACCGTCAGGGAGCCGGTGGGTGCGTTGACCGAGTTGATCTCCGAGATCGTGGTAACAGAGGTAGAGTCGCCTTCAAAGCAGATCATGCCATAATGGTCGTCATACCCGTTTTTTTCAACCAGATACGGATGGGCTCCACCTGTAGGGTACAGGGCGCACGTAAGCGTTAAGCCCTTCGTATCGCCCGTCAGTGTGGTATTGGTCACCAGATCCTGTCCGCCGGATTCCACACTGAAGAAGGTAACCTTGGCATCTCCGACACCCTCGCCGGTCTGAGAATCCCGAACACACAGTCGCGCGCTGTAGGGATAGTCATCCCCTAAAGCCTCAACTACCACCTCCCCCGCAAACAGCGCATCCCACCGCGCTGAATCCAGCACGGCATACTTCGCCGAGCCCGCCGCCGCGCAGGAGACCACGCCGTTCGCGGCATCGACGGTCGAGGATACGTTGACGAACGTCCCGAGGTCCTCGTCGAAGCGGTAGATCGCGAGCCGGGAGGCGTTCTCGACGTGAGTCGGGTCATAGGCGATCTCAATCGTTCCGGACTCGATATCGTCGCCGAACCCGATGTTGCAGACTTTGCTGACGAGAACTTCATCGCTGATCAGGTGCGTGTAGTTCACCGCGGCGACGCTGACGTTGGCGATGGCATACCCGCGGCCGAAGACCGTCAGGTTCAGGGTCTCGTCGAGGAACCGATCGCTGCTCCAGTAGTCCTCGACGCCGTCCGGGTTGTTAGGGTCGGTCCCGAGGGCCACCTCGGCACCATCGGTCAGGCCGTCATCGTCGGAATCGGCGTCGCAGGGGTCAGTGGTCCATATCAAAACCTCGTCGGCATCGGAGAGGCCGTCGTCGTCGCTATCGGCCGAGAGCGGATCGGTCCCGTTGTTCTGCTCGTCAAGGTTCGAGAGGCCGTCCCCGTCCGGGTCGTCGTCCGTCCCGACAGCAACAGCGACGGAGTAGTCGCCCTCCGTTGAGTGAATTATTACCTGGATCGGATCATCTTCCTCCGGGAACGTCCCGAGCTTCAACAGCTCGAATGAATCAGTCAGGCCGTCGCCGTCGGTATCCACCGCGAACGGGTCGGCGCCGATTCGGTACTTCGCAAAGACCGGGAGATCGCCGGCGAAGACCTCGTAACTGTCGATGACTCCGTTCCCGGATTGGTCCCCGGCCAAGTCCTCGGGCGACGAGCAGTCGGAGTCGGCATCGAGGGGGTCAAACCCGATCGCCTGCTCGTAGGTGCCCGGCAGCATGTCCCCGTCGAGGAGGAGCGTCACCGAAAAGGTGTTCCCGAACGAATCGGTGCCATTGATTGTGATTGTATTCGCATCCGCAAGGGTCACCTCCGCCGAGAAGATCCCGTCCTGCACCGGAACGATCGACGATGCGGTGTTGTGAGTGAGCGTGAGGCTGGATACGGCGCTACTGGAGATGGTCCCGGCCACGGTGACGTTGCCGCCGGCCCCCACCGTATCGTCGCCGGGAGAGGTAATCGTGACAATAGGGCATGTCTGCGGCGTGCCGTAGGTGAGCGCCGGTTCGGTCTCAACGTACTTCCGCACCCGGATCCAGTCCATCCTCATGCTTCGGCCGGCCACAGAATTGTCACCCCCGAAAAGCCACATCCGATGATAGGAGATCCCGGTGGTCCCCTGGAAGACGTCGCTGTATGAGACGCTCCCGCCGACAGTGTGTGTCTGGCTGGAGGGCGTGATGATCCAGGTATTGAGGTAGATGGCTCCCGGCACGAGGCCGCGATATAGTCCTGGCTGCCATGACGTAACACCTCCTTTGACGACCTGCCGCTGGTTGCCAGGGTACCAGAGCAGGCCGTTATGAGAGTTCTCGATGAACTGGGGGAAATACCCACATGCAGTGTATCTGGACACATTAATTACAAAGATACGCATCTCCACGATCACCGACTCACCTTCGATGATCACAGGGTTGTTGGAGACCAGCACACCCGGCCTGCGAGACAGTTCACGAGACTGTTCATCCCTGATCCAGCCGCCCTGAACGTAGAGGGAGTCAGATTGGCTGCGTGTCCAAAGGGCTCTGTTGAAGCCGTTAAAATCATCGTAGAGAATGTAGGCATTATCCCGGCTGCCGATGTCGGTGGCGGCCGCATTCCCGTAGTACATCCAGATCGAAGTCGTACCCGTGGGGAGGTTGACCCAGATAACAGCTGAATTTCCGGTCGTGTAACCCTCTTTCCAGTAGTCAAGGACGACACCGCCGTCGGTAACGAACCGGACGTCGTCAAAGTCCCTCTGCATCCCGGGCAGGTACGAGACGACCTCGCGGTGGGGATACCCGTCGATCGAGGGCGGGTTGGTGACGGTTACCGGAACCCGGTATGCCCAGGTAGTGCTCCACCAGGTCATCTCCGGGCACGCGACGCCCCGGAAGACCGGGGCGGTGTTGATATCGACCTGCCCGAGTTCGGCGGGCTTGGTGTAGACGACCTTGAAGAGCCGGGTCTCCCCGGCGTTGAGCGTCTGCCCATCGGGAACAAACGGCACCCACTCCGGCCAGGACTGCTCTACCGTCTCGGTACCGGCGATATAGGGCTCCCTGACGATGAAGGTTTCGAAAGCGGCGTCCTCCGGGTTACCATCCTCTTGAGTGAAATTTTCTTCGGGGATTACGTCCTCCTGGATAACACTTTCCAGGGTAACGTCTTCAGGGGAGACGGTCTCAAGGATAACACTTACAGGGGTTGTGCTCTCGGGATTAACACTCTCGAGGGTAATGTCTATGGGGGTTGCGCCGTCAAGGGTAACTCCTTCGAGGGTAGTGTCTTCAGGAGTAACATTCTCAAGGGTAACTTCCCGGTACTCGATGATGGGAATCTCGATACTATGCGATCGCTCCTCCCAGACGAACCACTCGACCTGAGTGGCATTCTCGTTCCCGTTACAGAGCGCCCACGTGGCCAGGAAGTCCTCCGATCCGTCGAGGGCGATCGTCCGGTGGGCGGTGATCTCAAAAAACTCAGTAAAAGTACCAAGATCCGGGGTGGCGTTCACCAGCCGGATCTCGAGTTCATCATCGCCGCCGGTAGCGGCAGATCTGCTGTCATCCTTGATCCGAATAGTTCTGGACTCACGATCATAGATCTTGATCTTGGTCTTGCCGGAACCGGTGACCACGTGCTTGGTGCCAGATGCCGGCGAGACACCCGACCCAGGCCCCCGGGTCTGTTCGATATCTGCGGGAGTATTTGTCCAGGATGGGGGTTGAGACCGGCTATCCCCGGAAGACAACAATAGATCCTTCTCTGTCCTGGTATTACCATTGCCATATGACGCCGTGCCAAGTGACGCTCCAGACGTGTCTGAGGCGGACGTTGTCGTGCCGGAGAACAAGTCCGTGGCAGTGTTCACGCTCGATGCGGCTCGATGCGGCTCTGTAGCACTCACGGCAGGAATGAATGCCGTAGTGACCATCAGCACCGCTATGAGAAGCGAAAAAGCTCTCTCCAAACGTTCCATACTCATTGACCATCACCCATCTTGCCGGAGGCAGAACGGGCAAACTCCTAAGTACGAAGAGAGTTAACGCATTTTGCCTACGGGCTGTTGGGATGTTCATCCGGCTGTCGAGAGTGGGATGAACATCACTCACTTTTCCTTGCGTTGATCAAACATCAGACCGCCTGTGAACCTCCACGAGGCAATCCAACATATAGGTAGCGTTCTCTGGGTAAACATATAGCCCAATTGCATTGTAGAGATCCAGAGGTGCTGGATAGAAACAGTACAACTGAAACCAAGCGCATTCATGGCATAGCCTTCCTGAAGCTGCAGAAAACGGAATCAGAACTATTGGATATCGCAATTCGCCAGCCCTCCTGAGAGGGAAACAGTTCTGGAACACAAGGCTAACGGCACGAACCCTGCATATCCATGGTGCGACCGGCTCTGGATCCCCGTCGGGAAGGGGAGACTCACGACCATCTCGTGCCCCGTTCATCCCCCTAAATGTCTTCAGAATCCCAGGGATCTCACGTTCCGTTCCCGTGGAACGTCGACGCCGCAGCCTCGCGGGATCCTGCTCCCCTCCTTCAGGGTGTCACACTGCGCACCTTCGGTGTTCGAGCTCCTGTCGTTCCGACGGTCGCACCTCGAAACCCTCATCACCTCCTGCCCCAAAACCATTACCCATGGTTCTGACCAAGCGGATCATCCCCTGCCTCGACCTCAAGGACGGGCGGGTAGTCAAAGGGACGCACTTCGTCGGGCTGCGCGACGCGGGCGATCCCGTCGCGCTGGCCCAGCGCTACAACGAGCAGGGTGCGGATGAGGTGGTATTCCTCGATATCGCTGCCTCGACGGAACAGCGGCGCACGATCATCGACGTCGTGCAGCGGGCGGCGGACGAACTCTTCCTCCCGCTCACCGTCGGCGGCGGCATCCGGACAATCGACGACATGACGCAGATCCTTCGGGCGGGCGCGGATAAGGTGAGCATCAACTCAAGCGCCGTCCAGGACCCGGAACTGATCTCGCGGGGCGCAGAGCGGTTCGGCACCCAATGTATCGTCGTCGCCGCGGACGTCCGGCGAAACTACGACATGAAGCCGGAGAAGACCCCCATCACCCTCGCCGGCGGGCGGGAGTGCTGGTACGAGGTCGTGACCCACGGTGGGAGCCGGGCCACGGGACTTGACGCTATCGCCTGGGCAGCAGAGGTCGAGGAGCGCGGGGCTGGCGAGATCCTCCTCACCAGCATGGAGACCGATGGGACGAAGGAAGGGTTTGACATCCCCGTCACCGCGGCGGTCTCAGCGGCGGTCGGCATCCCCGTGATCGCGAGTGGCGGCGTGGGCACGCTCGAGCACTTCTACGAAGGGTTTACAAGAGGGAAGGCTGACGCCTGCCTCGCGGCAAGCGTCTTCCACTACGGGGAGTTCACTGTCCGCCAGGTGAAGGAGTACCTGGCGGGACGGGGTATCCCGGTACGGCTGTAAGGTCGAGCGCGAGCGCCGCCACCGGGTGCTCGAGGTCGAACGCGTTCAGGACCGCCGGGTGGATCTCCCCGAACACCCCGACTCTTCTTCCACCGACGATGACATCCCCGCGGCGGCCGTCGAGGAATGCGGGGTCAGCCGACTCGACAACCGTGTACGGGAGCGAGAGTTCCCGGCAGAGAACATCCGCCGCCGCATACGCCTCGGAGAAGTCAGCCGCGGGGTGGATGCTGACCGCGGCGACCTTCTGATACGTTACGCAGGCCTCGACCACATCGCCCACCGCAAAGAGCCGTTGCGGGAGCTCACGGTGCTTGTTCGCCAGGAGCATCTCCAGGAGCAGCCCGAGGAGGTCGGTCCGGACCACCGTCTGCTCTTCGCTGATCGGGTGGAGCAGCCGCAGGGTTCCGGGGGAGGGTTCTCGCTGCATATTCTCGTAGAGCACCCGCTCGTTCGTAAGGGTGAATGGCATCATCTCAAGGTAGCCGAGGCCGACCATCACCGATCGGACGGCCCTCGCTATAGCGGTGATCGGGTGCTCCTCTGCGACGGTAGAGGTTGCCGGGAGGGCGGCATCGAAGTTCTCGATGCCATAGGCGATCGCCACGTCCTCAAAGATGTCCCAGTCATGGAGGATGTCTGAGCGGTAGCAGGGGACGAGGACCCTGACCCGCGAGTCCCCGTCGGGCTCGGCACCGAACCGCATCCTGCCGAGGAGCCGCGTCATATCCTGCACCGAGAGGGGGAGGCCGAGGAGGGAGGCGCATTCCTCGACCGATACAACCCGTTCTGCCGGCGCGAGCGTGGGCATCTCCCGTCCGTCGACGGTGACCATCTCTATCGTCGCCCCGGCCTCGGCGAGCGCTGTGCATATGATGTTCACCGCCGTCATCACCGCTTTTTTGTCGGTGCCGGTGCAGTCGAGCAGGATATTTCTGGTCGCCGTCGTGACCCTCGTCAGTTCGCCGTTGATGATGGGGGGGAAGGAGAGCACCCGGTCACCGGCATCGACGATCAGCGGGAACCGGGAGAAGCCCTCTACCAGGTGGGCGTAATCCCGGCCCTTCGGATGGTCGGTGAGGATCTCCTCAAGGGTCATCTCCCGCTCGAAGTCCAGCGGAACGAAGGACCGGTCGCGAGGGGAGGCGATGTAGCGGAAGGGCGGCGTGACCGCGTCGAGGTCATGGACGCCAATCGCCACCTTGCCCCGACCGCGACCGACCGCCCAGTGGAGGGCCTCCTGGAGGCTCATCAGGCTCTCGATCGCCTCTTCGTCGAGGTCGACGTTCCGGATCACCGCTGAGGCGAGGCACGGCCTGATATCGGCGAGGCCGGGATCGACAGAAAACGTTATGCCGGAAGGGCGGACGGTGTAGACCGGGAGCCCCTCCTCGATACCGAGGAACCCGCGCATCGCCCGGGCGACACCCTCGGCGGAGTAGAGGTCCGGCCGATCCGGGAAGAACTCGACGTCCACATGATCCTCCTCGATCCGCTCGATGTCGGCGCCGATCATCGGAACACGGTCGATGATCGTTTGCCGGTCTGTCCCGGTCAGCCGTTCCATGTACCGGTAGGGTAACGTGATTATCGCCATATCACCGCCTCCCGCCGTAGGTGGGCGTCTCCCGGACCCACTCGACGTCGCTCCGATAGAGTTGCCTGAGATCGCGGAGCCCGAGCCTCAGCATCGCCACCCGGCTGATCCCGAGGCCCCACGCGAGCACCGGGTGCTCGATCCCGAACGGTGCCGTCACTTCCTGCCGGAATATGCCCGCTCCGCCGAGTTCCACCCAGCCGAGGCCGTCGACATAGACTTCAGGCTCCACGGAGGGCTCGGTGTAGGGGAAGTAGCCGGGGCGGAACCGGACCTTCTCAAAGCCCATCTTCCCGTAGAACTCTTTTAAGTATCCAAGGAGGTGGCGGAAGTTGACCCCTTCGTCCATCACGATGCCTTCGAGCTGCTCGAACTCCGCGAGGTGGGTGGGGTCGATAGCCTCCCGCCGATAGACCCTGCCGATACAGAACGCCTTCACCGGGGGCTTTTGGTGCTCCGCCAGGTGCTGGATGGAGAGGCCCGTCGTGTGGGTCCGAAGCACACACTGCTCCGCCTTTGCGGCGCTCCAGGTGCCTCCCCACCCGGCTGACGAGGTCTCGCCGCCATGCTCGTGCATATCGCGGATATGCTCATACCCTGGCGGGAGCGGCCAGCGTTCGCCGAGGAAGAAGGTGTCCTGCATCTCACGCGCCGGGTGATCCTGCGGCTGGAAGAGAGCGTCGAAGTTCCAGAACGAACTCTGCACGATCCCACCCGCCATCTCTGTAAACCCCATATCGAGGAGGACGCGGCGCATCTCGTCGAGGAGGCGCTGGTAGGGATGGGTCTTCCCGGGGTAGGCGCGCTTCGGGAGTTTATCCACGTTGTAGCGCCGGAGGGGGAGGTCCTTCCACGCACCGGAGAGGATCTGGTCGCGGGTGAGCGTGCCCACTTCCTCCTGCAGGTCAAGCCCTTTAGCGAGGAGTTCCCGGCCCGAGGGCGTTATCAAGACGGTGTAAGTGACGGTCTCCTCCTCCTGCACGAGCCCGCGTCTTGCGAGGTCGGTGACACCCTCGCCGTCCTCGACGGCGCCGTTCTCGCTCACCCGGGCAAACGCGGCTTCATCGGGCCCCGGGAAGGCGTTACCGGTCTTCTGCACGACCCCGTCCCGGATGACGACCCAGCCCTTCTTCCGCATCCAGCCGATCCCGATCTTTGCAAGCGGGTGCGCTTGAAGATCCCGCATCGGGATCGTCTCCCCGAAACTCTCGAGCACCTGCCGCTCGGGGAGGCCCTTCCCGACGTAGGCCCGGCCCTCCGCAGTCGGGGTATACCGCCGGGAGACGTGCTTCTCCACATCAACAAGCCCCCGCTCGCCGGCGAGGTTCGCATACTGCACCACCGCCTCCCGGCGGGTATCCATCAGGTCCGCAAGGGTGGCCACGTCGGCCGACCCGACCGGGCCCAGGGCGACCAGAAGTTTCTTCTCATTCAGCGTCAGTTCCACCGTTCCACCTCCTCTGCAAGGTGTTCGACTGCATCCATCTTATCCCGCAAATCCACGAGAAACGCCTGCACACGCTCCAGCGTCTCTTTCTTGCACTGCCCGCAGGTGAGTTCGCCGCTCTCGCACCGGCGGCGCAGGTCAGCGAGTTCCACGTCGTCCTCGAGCATGTGGAAGAGATTTAAGAGGTAGACCGAGCAGCGGTCAGGCTCGCCCCCAAGACGCCTCTGCTCCTCAAGCGTCATCCGCCCGCCGGTCAGCGCCGCCATAACCTTCTTCTTGACCGACCTGTCGGACTCGTAGAACCCGAACAAACTCTCAGGCACGCTGCTCGACATCTTTCCGCCCTGGAGTCCGGGCATGAAGATGTGGTAGGTCGATGAGGGCAGGTAGAACCCGAACCCCCCATGGGCGATCTCGATCTCCCGGACAGCATTCTCCACCCGGGCCGGCGGCAGGCCCCTGACGTCTACGTGGCCCGCGTACTTCTTCGAGCCCGGGAACGCACGGCACACGGCCTCAAGGGCCTCTGCCGGTGCGTTCTTCGACCGGACACTGATGTGGTCACCACGGTCCTCGACCGTGAACATTCTAAGTTTATAGGCCACGTCCCGGGTGAGCCGGATGTGTGGGTCCTGGTCGAGGCCGACCGGGACGACTGTTGGAGCAGGCCCCGCATCGAGCTGCGGGAAGAGGATGTCGGCCACCTGGGTGACGACGCTCATGGCGTGGGAGAGTGAGGTCTCGGGCCCAAACCCGTATATAGCCGCCAGTTCCGAGAAGTTCACCTTCGTGGAGGCCTCAAACGCGAGATCTTTTAAGCGCTCATTCTTGCTCTGGTAGTAGGTCGTGCCCTCAAACCCGAGGGCAAAGAGGGCCTTGAGGTACTCGCGGCCGAACTCGCGGCACTTCTCCCAGGAGATGCCGCGAACTGCGTGCGCCTCCCGATCCGCGATGGCGACGTAGCCGTTCCCCCCCTGCTGGACGTGCCAGACCACTTCCTTCATCACCATCAGGTGCCCGAGGTGCGGGAGACCCGACGGCATGAAGCCGGTCAGAACATGAAACGGGGTGCGGTTCCGGATGGCATCGACGACCAGCTGGTAGTCCCGGTGTCCGACGACAACACCCCTGCGCATAAACGGCGGTACCTCGGGAAGCCTTCGCGCGACCTCACCGATCGGCCCGATGCCGAACTCGGCAAAGAGTCGATCCACATCGATGGTCTGGTTACTCGACCACGGATTCATTCCGGACTGCATGATCTGACGCTCACAGTTTTATTCGGGCGAATTCGACGTATCTGATATCGGTATTGTATATGCAGGCAAACAACATCTTCTTTTTGACGCTGTGAGCAAGCCTGACCGAGCGGGAGACGGCGCTCATCGGCGTGGAGGTCCCGGACGGAATGGCGTGGACAAGCATCTCGGAGTGAGTCTTCTTCCCGGAGTAGACACGGAAGTGGTGGCCGAACTTGTATCCGGTCCGGGGGATGTAGCCCTTCTCCCGGAGGTCGGAGAAGACCCGTTCTTTCTCCCGGATCTCGACATCCTTCTCCGCCACCGCATCGAGGAACTGCTCTGCGGTCATCGGCTCTTCATCCCGCGTGATCGAGAGACACTGCTGGCGCATGAGAAAGATCGATTCGACCGGGCGGAGCAGCAACCTCTCGGTGTCGAGCCGTTTGCCGTACCAGTCCTCTTCGAGCGGGGTTCCCGGGGGTAGGTGAGCCAGCGCATAGGTCCCGAAGAGGGAGGCCTCGACCGGTCTGCTGCACCCGGCCGGCTCCCCGAGCCCCGGAAGGTCCTGCACCCGCACCTCATAGTAGGTCTGTTCGTCCTCGTCGTCCACGACCGCGAGGAGGTACTGTTTTCTCATGTTGACCGCAGTGAGCACGTCCTGGCTCACCTGCTCGAAGTCTATGAGGTCCCGTTCGGAGAGGACCCGGATCAGGTACTGGGACTTTCCGACCCCGGGCTTATGGCCGCGACGAAAGACACGGAAGTCGTGCGGGCCGGGCTGAACCACGTAGCCCCGCTCGCGGATGTCGCGGTAGACGAGATACCTGCGGACAAAGTTCGGCTGGCCGGCGAAGAGACCGAGCAGGGTGTCAAAGCCGAAATCTTTCACATCGATCTTGTTGCGCTCCATGAGGTAGAGCGCCTCTTCCGGAGAGAGCCGGAGACCGGTTCCCTCCAGTCTGCCATAGCCGCCCTGCTCGTAGAGTGTGCGTCCTTCGCTACCGAGGCGCACCCAGGTTCCGTCAAATGTCGCCAACACGTGCTAGAACTATTGGGAGTTCACGTTCATTAATGGATTGCCGCACGCCGGTACACGGGCAAGGGCACCCGACACACAGGAGGAGGAACCACTATGTTTTTTGCGTGCTGCACCGCACCAATGATCGATTCCATGACACAACGATACCGATACTTCCGGCAGCCGGGGATGATCATGGCGGCACTGCTCATCGCAGTGATGCTGACGACCGTGGTTGCCTCTGCGGCAGAGACCGCCCCACCGGTCGCCTGGAATGTGACATTCTCACCGGAGGAGAACAATAAATTCGATGCCGTTGCAAGCACCGCGGACGGCGGCTACATCGCTCTCGGCTCTGCCCTTACGGAGCTCTTCGGGGGCAGGGAAGACCTGCTGCTCGCAAAGACCGATAGCCGGGGGAACGAGGTATGGATGCAGAGGCTGCCCGCCATGGCGGCAGTCTCTGTTGCAGAGAGCGCCGATGGGAGTTACATTGTCGCTGGCTACAACGCCACGACCGGGTCGGAGCAGAACTTCACCCACCAGGGCAGTTCGCTCCTGATCAGGACCGACGCCGCCGGGAAGGAGGAGTGGCGACAGGTTCTGCCGTGGGAGAAGGTCTCGGCTGTCCAGCCGACCGCTGACGGCGGATACGTCGTCACCGGATGGCTCTGGAACCCCCAAGGGTCGGCCGATGACACGACCGCGGTCATAACGAAGACCGACAGCAACGGCACGCCTATCTGGAACCGGACATTCCCCGGCGCAGCCGCGAACACAGGCATAATGACCGCCGATGGAGGGTACATCATCGGGGGCACAAAGTCACCCTTCAACAACGACAGAGGGGACGCCTTCCTCGTCCGTCTCGACGCCGACGGCAACATACTCTGGAAGAAGAATTACGCGGCGCCAGTCATCTTCGATGTCAAGGAGACCGGCGACGGCGGGTTCGTCTACTCCGGGAACTACTGGTATGGTCTCGTTGACGCGCAGGGTGAGGAGATCTGGATCCGGAACATAGAGGGCCTCGCCGGCTACGCCGTCGCCCTGCGACCCGCCGGGGGATACATGGTCGCAGGCACTGATATCAGAAGCGGGGAGGGCTTCGCCCTCGGAACCGATGCGGACGGGGCAGTCCAGTGGAACACGACGTTCCCGGGCGCCAGAGTCTACGCGGCCTGTAGCGCTCCCGGCGGCTACACCCTTGCAGGCATCCGGTTCCTAGCACCCGACACCAGCGCCGCCTGGATGGTCAATCTCGAGGAGACAGCAGGACCCACCCCGGCGGCACCGGGATTCGGTGCGGCGGCGGCCGGGGCGGCGCTCCTCCTCCTGCTCGCGGGAAGGAAGCGGAGAGGATAACCCTCCATCCCTCATTCACGTTTTTGCTGCTTCAAAGATGTTTCAGGAGTTTCCCTTCCGGTAGTAGAGGTACGCCCCCGCCCCCACGATGATGAGGGCAAGAAGGCCCGGGACAAGGTGCGCATACCCGGGATCCGGGCCGGTCTCCGGTTGCGGGAGGTTGCCGGCCGCGACCACCTGCGCCGCGCCGCCACCGGGAACTTCGACAAAGAGCGCATACAGGCTGAAATGTGACACTTCGGCCGCGATGCTCCGCGTCTCCGGATAGATGGTGGTGGGGACCTCCTCCCAGGTCTCCGTCGACCGGTTGTACCACTGCGCCACGAGCCTGTTCTGCCCGCCGGAGACTGTATCCCACTCTCCCTCCGTGAAGTTGAATGCCAGGGTCACCGGCGGTGAAAAGGCGGCCCCCTCCGGCCCAAGGAGGCAGGCATACCCGGCAAACGCATACGCCCCCACGCCGGGAACCGGGGGTACGTCAGCCGAATCGAGATGCTCGATGGTCACCGCGCGAAGCGGGTTCCCGGCGGCGTCAACCGCCCTGACGCCCTCCACAATGGCGAGGCTCACAACACCGTCAGGCGAGCTGACCCGGACGAACCGTTCCACGAGACCGGTCTCCCCGAGGGGCAGCCGGCCGGGCTCAGCCTCTCCGGGAACGGCGGTCGATGTCGTGTTCGCGGTAGGGGTAGGGGTCGGAGCCGGCGTGCTCCAGCCCTGGTTTACCCAGCCATAACTGCCGCCACCGCCGCCACCGCCGCCTGTCGATGTCTGCGTCGAGGTCGGGGTCGGCGTTGCCGGGGCGGGACGGACGATTATGTACCCGGTCTTCACCGTGGTGCTGCTCCCGGCGACGTTCCCTGAGGTCAGGTTGACGGTGTAGTTCCCGGCAGCGGTGTAAGTGTGCGAGGGATGGCGGTCGGTTGACGTTGCACCGTCGCCAAAGTCCCAGAGCCAGGAGGAAGGTTCCCCGGCAGACGTATCGGTAAACGTAACCGTGAGGGGGGCCGTCCCGTTGAGAGGCACGGCACTGAACCCTGCGGCGGGCGGGCCAAAGGCGCGGATCTGCAGGACTTTCGTGGAGTTGTTACCGCCCTCGGAGATTGTCAGGCTGACGGTATAGGTCCCGGGTTCTTCGAATACATGGACAGGATCAGGTAAGGTAGAAGTCTTTTTGTCGCCGAAGTCCCAGAACCAAGACGCAGGCTTCCCGACCGACGCATCCGCAAACCCGACCGCGAGCGGGGCGGCCCCCCGGGTCACGTTGGCAGTGAAGTCTGCGGTCAGCGGTTCGAGGACCGTGATGTAGCCTGCCCGAACCGTCGTGTTCTCTCCCGCATCGTTTGCAACGGTCAGGGAGACGGTATAGGTCCCGGGCGCCTGGTACTCGTGAACGGGGTTCCGGTCGGCAGACGATCCCCCGTCACCGAAGACCCACGACCATGATGCCGGGTCCCCCGCTGATGCATCCGCAAACCCGACTGCGAGCGGGGCGGTCCCAACCGTCGCGTTCACGGTGAATGCCGCGAGCGGCCGCCCGATCAAGGTGATGTAGCCGCTCTTCGTCTCGGTATCGCTCCCGGCCGGGTTCTCGACCTCAAGCGAGACGGTGTAGGTGCCGGCGGCGAGGTAGGTGTGCTCCGGGTTCTGCGCGGAGGAAGTCCCGCCGTCACCGAAACGCCATGACCAGGCTTTAACATCGCCGGTCGAGGTGTCCGAGAACCTGACGGTGAACGGTGCGGTCCCGTTCAGGGTATCGGCCTGGAACGAGGCTATCGGAGGCTCGACAACAGTGATGTAGGCAGGTTTCGTGATGTTCGCGCTGCCTGCCGCGTTGCCGGCGGTCAGGCTGACGCTGTAGGTCCCGACTGCCGCGTAGGTATGCTCCGGGTTCCGGTCGTTCGATGTTGCGCCGTCCCCGAAGTCCCAGAGCCAGGTGGCAGGGCTGTTCGCCGATTTGTCCGTGAACTGCACGACGAGAGGCGTACCCCCCGATACCGGCGCGGCGGAGAAACCGGCGGCCGGGGGTCTCGGCAATTTTGCACGGACAAGACCGGTCTTTGTGACAGTGTCGGACCCGAACCGGCCGCTCACCCTGAGCGAGACCGAATACTCACCGGGGCTCTTGTAGGTGTGCACCGGGTTTCTTTCCGTCGACGAACCCCCGTCACCGAACTCCCACTTCCAGTCCTCCGGGCTGCCGGTGGACCGATCGATAAACCGGACGGTGAGCGGGATCGTGCCAGCGGCCGGGTCTGCCGAAAACTCCGCCTCCGGGGGTGCTCCGCCGGTGTAGGTGAAGATATAGACCTTCCATTCTCCGCTCCGTTTATCCTGCCAGACTATCCTGTCCCCGGAGACCGACGGAAAGAGTTGTTCGTTCCTGGCGGTGCAGACCGACATTTCGACCCCGATACTAAGGTCGTACAGGTAAATATCCCAGAGTCCGCCCCGCTTATCCTCCCAGGCGATGAGGTCCCCGCCGATCGCCGGAGAGACCTGGGCGGCAGGATCGTCGGTGATGCGATATTCCTGGCCATCATCGAGATCGTACATATAGATATCAGGCAGTCCGTTCCGGTAGTCTTCCCAGACGATCCGGGTCCCGGAGATCGCCGGGTATGCCTGCCGCGCATCGTTCCGGGTGATCCGTTGCTTCTTTCCGGTCAGGATATCGTACGTCCAGATGTCGCCGCCCCCGGTGATCTCCTCCCAGACGACGTACTCATCCGAGAGCGCGGGCTTCCATTCGGTCACCGGCGAGCAATCAAGATAGGTTTCCCGGCCTGTCTCGATGTTGTAGAGGCAGATATCGACACCCCCCTCTCGCGTATCGTACCAGACGGCGTGGTCCCCGTGGACGACGGGCATCCTCTGGTTGGTCGTGCTGTTGGTGATCCGCCTCTCCCCGCCGGAGGGCGAGAAGAGGTAGATCTCCCAATTCCCGTGTCGCCGATCCTCCCAGACAATAAAATTCCCCGAGACGGACGGGTACCGCTGCTCGGCGTAGCCACCGGTAATCCTCCGGCCTCCGCTGCCGGGAGCGGTGGAGTAGTAGATATATTTCCCGTCCCGGCCGTCTTCCCAGACGACCATATGCCCGTCTATATCAGGATGCTCCTGCGATCCCCGGGCAGTGCAGAAAAGTACCGTATCCCCCGGGGCCGCCTCCACCGCCAGAACGGGCGGCGCCAGCAGTCCGATGACGATGACGGCACAGACTAATATCAGCGTTTTACATTCAGCCATTCTCTGATCACCACGATGAGAACGCCCCCTTTCGTCCCATGCGATGGTGTCTGCAGGCGGGGTGGAGAGGTAGCCCTCCTCCACCGGCATGCAAACGGAGATCCTGCGGAGTGCCGGAGAATTGCCGGTATCCCGCCGGATTAAAGGGTTCGTGAGTTGCAGGATAGTGACATAAATATATATCCCTTGCGGCGGGCGGCTTTAACGCAGATATCGGGCATTATTATAATAGTTTGAAAATAAAAACGGAGGCAGGTTTCGCTCCACACAATTGGACACAGTACCCCCGGTGGCGAGCGGCCTGGGGGCGCTCATGCGCCCGCGAGTTCCCGGACCTTCGCGATATTCCCGGCATCGTCCCGCCGCTCGTCCACCGGCGTCTCGCAGATGAGGGGGAGGCTCCGGACGCCTGGGTGGCGGAGGATGCGCCGGAACCCCTCCTCCCCGATGGACCCAAGCCCGACATGCTCGTGCCGGTCAAGCCCGCCTCCGAGATCGCCCTTGCAGTCGTTGAGGTGGACGACCCGGAGGCGAGCAAGCCCGATCCGATCATCGACCTCCCCGAACGCCACCTCGATCCCCTCCGCAGTCCGGAGGTCGTAGCCGGCGGCGAACGCATGGCAGGTGTCAAAACAGATCCCGATTCGTTCAGCCGCATCGACCCCCTCCAGGATCCGGGAGAGGTCAGCGAAGGTCGACCCCACGCTGTTCTTCTCCCCGGCGGTATTCTCGAGGAGCAGCATCACATCGCCCTCCCCGGCATCGGTGAGTGCCCGGTTGATGGCGGCGACAACCCGTTCCTGCCCTGCTTCGGTCCCGGCGCCGCGGTGGTGCCCGAGATGGGTCACGAGGTAAGGTATACCGAGCAGATCGCATCGCCGGAGTTCTCCGGTGAGCGCTGCGACCGATTTATCATAGATTTCGTCGTCGGGCGAGGCCGGGTTCGGGAGGTAGGGCATGTGGTCGACGACCGGGCCAAGGCCAGATGCACTCACCGCCGTCCTGAACGCATCAGCCGTCCCCTGGTCGAGGTCCTTCGCCTTCCAGCCCCGGGGATTCCGGGAGAAGATCTGAAACATGTCGCAACCCCGCTCGCGGGCCCTCTCGACCGCGAGATCGATCGAGCCGGCGATGGAGACGTGGCATCCTACCAGCACCATAGCGTAGTCCTCGACGCAGAAGTGTTTAGGTCTTCCTCCGTCCGACCTCGCGGAGCACCGCTGCCCCGAACTCCCGGGTGCCGGCGGCACCGCCGAGGTCGCGGGTGCGGATGCCTGCCCCGAGCACCCGCGAGACCGCTTCCTCGACGGCTGCTCCGGATACAGGGTCGCCGAGGTGGGAGAGCAGCATCGCGGCGCTCCGGATCGCCGCAATGGGGTTCGCCACGTTTTTTCCCGCGATATCAGGGGCGCTCCCGTGCACGGGCTCAAAGAGAGCATGCCGCTCTCCTATGTTGGCGCTCGGAAGCATGCCGAGCCCTCCCACCAGGTAGGCGGCGGCGTCGGAGAGGATGTCCCCGAACATATTGGTCGTCACGATCACATCGTAACGGTCCGGGTGCATCAGGAGGTCGAGGCAGAGGGCGTCGATGTAGGTGGCCCTGCAGGGAACCCCGGCCCGGAGAGCCTCCGCCGTGCAGATCTCGACGAAGAGGCAGTCCGATTTCAGCACGTTCGCCTTGTTGCCGACGGTGAGGTGGCGGCGGGGTTTCGCGAGGGTGCAGGCATACCGGGCGATCCGCTCGCTCCCCCGGCGGGAGACGACCCGGACCGTGCAGGCCCGGTCCGGCTCCGTCCACTCAATGCCGGAGTAGAGCCCCTCGGTGTTCTCCCGCACGATGATGATATCGACCCCCTCGCCCTGAATCGGGCGGACGTTCGCGTATAGGTCGAGATCGTGGCGGATCTGGAGGAGAACGCTCCGGTAGCCGGGATCAGGCGGCGTCGTGACGGCCCCAAAGAGGATGGCGTCCGCCGACCGGAGATCGGCCATCGTCTCCTCCCCGCAGGCGCTCCCGGTCCGCTCCCACCGCCCGTACCCCACCTCAACCTCGAAGAACTCGATGTCCGGGCGCACGGCCGCGAGGATATCGCAGGCGACGGGGACGACCTCGTGCCCGATGCCGTCGCCTTCAACGACCGCTACCTTCACCATCAGACTCCCTCCATGCGGTAACGACGTCAACGACCGCCTCTGCGATTGTCCGGGGTGACGCGCCCCAGTGGACCACCACGCCGAGTCGACCGCTCCGAAGCCCGAGACCCCCCCGTTCGCTCCGGCAGCATCGGGCGATGAAAGGCTCGGCCGTCACCGCTTCGACCGGGCAGATGTTCTCCACCGTTACCCCTTCGCCGTAACATTCCCGTACCAGGTCTCTCCCCGTCAGGCACCCCGCGACCCGGTCGCCGGGGCGAAGCGGATCCGCATCAAGGGTGCGGGGGAAACCGGCCGCACGGCAGGGATAGACGTCGGCCCCGATCTCCCGGATATCCCGGACGTGGTGCTCGAAGATGACCTCAAGGTCGCCGAAGAGCCCGGTCTCCTCCAGGTCGCGAAGCGTGGCCGAGAGGTGGGGGCGGGGCGGGGTGATGTCGTAGACGTGGATACGGAGGAACCCCGAGAGGTCCGGGTCGAGCACGAATGTGGTCTGCTCGTCGTGGCCGGTGAATACGGTGCAGCGGTGCCCGGAACGCATCGCCGCCAGTATTAAGAATGCTCGATCATGGATGTTCACGTGATCCGGGTAGCGGTAGACATCATCGCCGGCGGCGAGCACCCGGGCTGAGAGCACGCTCCGCATCAACCCGGCCTCGTCCGGGTCGGTCTTCACCTCAAGCACCTCCGTGCCGCCGGCAGTCTCCCTGACCAGGTAACGCGAGAGGAAGTAGGCCCGGTCCCCGTATGGGGTGTCGGTCGCAGACCCGACATACTTGCAGTGCAAAGGAAATATCACCGGCACGACCTCCAGTAGGGGGCCAGCCCTCCGGCCCGGAGGATCGCGACCATCTTCTCCGAGAGAGGGCGGGCGGGGTAGCGCTCCCCATCCACCTCTACCCATCCTGCATCGAGGTCGAAGGCGACGTGAGCGCCATCGGTGCAGACGACCTCGGCCTCGATCGCCGGCAGGCCGACATTGATGGCGTTCCGGAAGAATATGCGGGCGAAGGAGGGGGCAACGACCCCGACCACCCCGGCCTCCCGGAGGGCGACCACCGCCTGCTCCCGGGACGACCCGCACCCCATGTTCTTCCCGGCGACGATGATTGCGCCTGAAAGACGGCCGGCGAGCGTGGGATCCAGGTCCTCGAAGGCGTGCTCCGCCCAGACTGAGCGGTCCTTCGTCCGGAGGTAGCGCCCGGCGATGATGACGTCGGTGTCGATGTCGTTTCCGAGGCAGACCGCCGGCCCAACTCCTTGCATTATACCGCCTCCGGCACGGCGATCTCGCCCGCGAGAGCGCTCGCGGCGGCGGTAGCAGCCGACGAGAGGTAGATATCGCCACCCACGCCCATCCGGTTCTTAAAGTTCCGGTTGGCGGTGGAGAGGCAGACCTCACCCTCTCCGAGCACGCCGGCGTGCGCCCCGAGGCACGGCCCGCACCCGGGCGGCATCACCATGCACCCTGCATCAACGATATCGGCAAGGACGCCGGAGGCGATTGCCCGGGCAAGCACCGCCCGCGAGGCGGGGACGACCAGGGTGCGGACTGCTACCCGCTTACCCCGGACGACCCGGGCGAACTGGGCAAGATCGTCGTAGCGGCCGTTTGTGCAGGTCCCGACGAGGACCTGGTCGAGGTGCGTACCCGCGACCTCCTCCGCCTCTCGGACGGTATCCACCCGGGGCGGGACCGCAACAAGGGGCACGATGCCGGAAAGGTCGATATCGACCTCCCGCTCGTAACGGCAGTCCTCCGGTGTCTGGGGGGATGCCGTAACGCCGTACTCCGCGAGGTAGCGGACGGTGACCCCGTCGGCGTAGAAGATCCCCGCCTTCGCCCCCGTCTCGACAGCCATGTTGGAGAGGGTCAGCCGTCCGTCCATGGAGATTCCTGCCGCTCCGTCACCCACAAACTCCAGTGCACGGTAGGTCGCTCCCTCCATACCGAGTTTTGCAACGTAAGCGAGGGCGACATCTTTTGGCTCCGCCGCACCGTCGAGCCTGCCGGAGAGCCTGACCGCGATCGTCTCCGGAACCCGGAACCACGTGGCTCCCGACGCCCAGATCGCCGCCATATCGGTCGCCCCCATTCCGGTGGCAAACGCGCCCAGGGCGCCGAGGGTGCAGGTGTGAGAGTCGGCGCCCACGGCGATCATGCCGGGCCGGACGACCCCTTCGCTCATCACCTGGTGGCAGATCCCCCCTCCGGCGTCCGAGAGTTCTATCCCCGAGGACCGGGCATACTCGCGGAGCTCCGCCTGAAGAGTCGCCGTCATCCCGGTATTCGCCGGGACGATGTGGTCAAAGATCAGGCGCAGGCGCTCAGGGTGGGGGAGCCGCTCCACTTCCATCTCCCGGAGCGCCTCCCGGGTGAGGAGACCGGTCCCGTCATGGGCAAAGGCGATATCGACCTCGCGGTCCACGTATGCCCCTGCCGGCGCACCGAGGATCCGTTCTGAGAGCGTGCTCACTGGAGAACTCCCTCCTTTGCCTGCCTGAGGAACCCGCAGAGCACCTCCGGGGTGACACTGCACTTCCCCTCGCTCCGGAGTTTGATCTGCTCAAGCACCCACCGTGCCTCCCGGTCGGAGAGGTCAAAACCGTAAGCATTCGCGATATGCTCAAGCGCCCGCTTCCCGGTATGCTTCCCGAGGACGAACCGCCGCTCGCCGCCCACCAGCTCAGGGGGGATGGACTCATAGGTTGAGGGGTCTTCAAGGATGGCGGCGATGTGGATCCCGCTCTCGTGGGCAAAGGCATTCTCGCCGACGATCGGCCGGGTACGCTCCGGGGCCACGCCCGAGCACCGGGCGACCAGCCGTGAGATCTCCTGCAGCCGTGAGAGGTCGTAACGGTCGACGCCGCCCTTCATCCGCAGGGCAACCAGCACCTGTTCGAGTGCCGCGTTCCCGGCACGCTCTCCGATGCCGTTGACGGTAGTGTGGAGCTGAAACGCCCCGGCGGCTGCGGCAGTGATGGTATTTGCCGCCGCAAACCCGAGGTCGTTGTGACAGTGGATGCAGAGCGGGTGAGGGGCCGCATCGAGAATCCGGGAGACGACCGCGTGGATCTCCAGCGGGGTGAGACACCCGACCGTATCCGCAAAACTGACGAGATCAGCGCCGCACTCGACGCCCCTGGTATACATCTCGACGAGGAACGCAGGGTCGGTTCGTGAGGCGTCTTCGGCCGCGAACCGCACCTGTACGCCGTGGTCGGCGGCGAACTCCACCATATCGAGGGCGTCCTCGAGCACCTCCTCACGGGACTTCCGGTACTTGTGCCGGATGTGGAGGTCGGAGGTGGCGATGAAGATGCTGACCATGTCAACGTCGCAGTCGAGGGCCGCCTCGATATCGGGCTTGAGCGCCCGTGCGAGGCAGCAGACCCGCGCGTCAAGGCCACTCCCGGCAATGGCCGCGACACACTCCTTCTCCGCCGCCGATACAACCGGAAACCCGGCCTCGATCACCTCCACGCCGATCTCATCGAGCGCTACGGCGATCGCCATCTTCTCATCACGGGTAAACGAGACGCCGGGAGTCTGCTCCCCGTCTCGCAGTGTTACATCACAGATCTCGATATGCCACGGTTTCATGGTGTGCACCCTCAGGGCAGGTTCCTTCGATCACCACCATCCGGGGTCCCTGCGGGGGGACCAGGGCCCCGCGAAGTTTCCTGACGTCGTCTGCGGCGCAGACAACCGGGTCCGCCCAGGTGATGTAACGAAGAATATTAGGGACGGGGTGACCGCCGGTCATGCCCATCCGGTTGTTCGCGAGGACGATACAGAGGAGCGGAAGTCGACGCTCGTAAACGTCGATGAGGGCGTTTAGCCCTGAGTGCAGGAGCGCGTAGTCGCCGGTGAGCGCTACCCCGGTGCTGGTCGCCGCCACGGCAACCGATGACCCCAGCCCGTAGGTGGCGATCCCTACCCGGTAGGGTGGGTTCATCGCAAGAATCGCGCACCCGGCATCACAGACGGCCTGCATCTTGCGCTCGGAGAGGATGGCAAACGCCGGGTGGAACGGGCAGTCCCGACAGAACGTCCGGCAGTAGCCCCGGGAGGAGTACCGTTCCGGCTCCCCGGCGGGGTCAGGGGGGACGAGCAGCCGGTGCTCTCTGAGGAAGGGGCGACCGAGTTCCCGGGTCAGGGCGAGCGCATCCGGGTCAGCCGGAGGCGGGTAGATGCTGACCGCACGGGACGCTCCGCCCGCGGGGCCTGCACCGACGGTGCCACCGGCAAACCGGTTGAGGGGCGAGGACCGCGACCAGGCAAACATGGCTGCCGTCCGCCGGTCGCTCGCCAGCGCCCGTCCGGCCATCGTGAGCGTGGGGTCCGCAAGGCTTCCCTCCCGGTTGTTGCGGAGAGGGGACGGTTCCGGCACATCCGCGTCCAGGAGGTCAGGCGTGACCCTGACGATGGCAACCCGGGAGAAGGTCTCCGAAGCCTCAAAAGCCGCCTCGACCGCCGGGCCGAGGGTCTCGCCGTCGGGTTCCAGCACTGGAACCCGGGCTACCTCGCCGTAGTAGCGGGAGTCCTGCGTGACGTCCGATGCGACTGCGCGCACGTCGTCGCCGACGACGACCACGACGCCCGCCCGGAGACCCTGCGCGGTGGCGTGCACCAGCGGGTCCGCGCAGGCGTTGAGGCCGACGTGCTTGACGACCACGGCGGCCCGGCGACCGGAGAGCGAGTCGCCGAGGGCGTACTCGAGTGCCACCTTCTCGTTCACGGTTATTGCGGCCCCCGCCCGCTCCGCGAGCCCTGAGACCGGGTAGCCGGGGACGGCGTAGCAGCGGTCGGAAGACAGCCGGAGCGCGAGCGCAAGCGCCTCCGTGCCCTTCATGTGTCCCTCCCGGGTACAAGGTCACACCCGGTGCATGCCGGACACATCGTCAGCGCCCGGCGGGGATCAAGCCCCGCCTCCCGGAGGATCTGCTCGTGGACCCTGCAGAGCGCGAGCAGCCGGTCGGCGGATGGCCGGGGCTGGCCGGTGAGAGACGCCGCCGGGTTGAGCGGACGGAGGACCGGGATTACCCCGGTAGCGGCGAGTTCCTCCATCACCCGCTTCAGGTCTTCGTCGGTCTCCCCGAGGCCGACGAGTACGTTCGAGAAGACCCTGCCCCTCCCGAAGAGCGGTACTGAGCACCGGAGTGCCTCCCAGACCGCCTCCCAGGAGAGATCGGGGCACATCTCGCGAAAGAGTGCCGCAGTCGCCGCCTCGATGTTGAACTTCACCTCGACAACGCCGAGAGCATGGAGCCGGGCCGGGGTCTCTAGGCCCGGGTAGATCGAGACACCGATGGGAAGGCCGAACGACGCGAGCGCCGCCACGACGTCGAGGACGTATGCCTCTTCTTCCTCGATCGAGGAGGCGACGCCGCTCGTGATCGCGATGGCATCGATCCGGTCGGCCACACTCCCGACCATCTCCACGATCTCTCCGACCTCCTTCCTCCGCCCGGGAAGATCCGGCACCGGACAGTAGCGGCAGTGGAAGATGCACGTCCCGCTGACCGTGATGTAGGCCTGGCGGGGGCAGTGAAGAGCGGCGGGTTCGAGCCGGCCGCCAACCCGCTCACCGTCGATGAAGAGGTCCGCCTCACCTCCCCCCCGGTGGACGACCTCGATGGGACTCGCCACGTCGATACCGACCCGGGCCCGCCGGCCACCACCTGTGGAGAAGAAGAGCGAGCCGGACGTCCCAGCCGAGGGGCCGGCGGTCGAACGGGATACATACTGGTCCGCAGGTTCGCCGGAGAGGCGAACCGAACCTGCCTCAAGCAGCCGGGCTTTCAGCCGTCTCCATTCCATAACGCCAACGCCTCCTCATACCTTGTGGCGAACGGGATCGCCGCCGCCGCCCCGATCGCGCCCCGGCCGCCCATGATGACGGAGAGCCGGGCGTCGTCGAGGGCGGCAAGGTCGTCGGACGAGACCTCGCCCTGCTTTACGCGGCAGCCGAACTCCTCAAGCGGCGACGGGTCGAATCCCCGCCAGACCGCCATCCCGGTCTCCTCCGAGAGCGTGTACTCCTCAAGGTAATCGCGGTAGCACCGGACCAGCCCGTCAGGGTCTGAGGTGGCGAACTCACAGGCGATGGCGACGCAGTTCTTGGTCCGGTAAGGGACAGGAAAGAGCTGGACGATCGTATGGGAGAGATAGCGGGAATAGTCGTCCTCGACGGCCCGTGCGATATTGTGCGCGAGCGTCCAGGTGGCGCCCTCCTCAGGGGTATCGGTGTCGTCGACCCCGATGATCACCCGCTCGCGGTGGGGAAGCCAGATCGTCGAGCCTGCGAGTCGTCCCCCGCCGGCAGGGTCGCTTCTATAGCGGACGACGCCCGGTGCCGAGGCACGGCAGATGGATGCCCCCACACCGCCGCCGCCGAGGCCCCGGTAGGTGACGGCGATCTCGTCGCCTTCAACAGCGACGGCGGCGATCCCCGCCGGGAAGACCGAGCCTTCGAGCGCGAGGTCAGCATTGCCGGTCCGGAGGAGGTAGCGGTTGGTCGCCCCCACGGTGCGGACGGATCGGACGAGCGGGCTCTGCGCATAGTGGCGCTTCACCCACATCGCGCCGCCGGTGCAGTCGAAGAACTCGATGAGTTCTACCTGCTCGGCGCTCTCGTCGGCCACAGCCACAATCTGTGGATACCGTATCGTGTAGGGATCAGAGAGTCTCACCATAGAGTCCTGCCGCTTCAACGCCCTTGTTCCCCCAGAGAACGGCGCCCAGTGCTCCTATCCTGCCTTTACGTGCGTTTGAGTCGATGAACCGGACGCCCATCCGTGCGGCCTCCGCCTCCGCGTCATCGACCGTCAGGAGTTCGGTCTTGACCCTTTTAAGGTAGGGAGACTCCTCGGCAAACGCAATCCCCCGGTAAACGGCGATGCCGGTGTCGTTACTGACCGCCTGAGATTCGACGAAGTCGCGGACGTACTCAAGGAGCGCGTCCACCCTCCCGGGACGGACCGCGAAGTTCAGGGCGGACCCGACACAGTTGGTGGTCTTCTTCGGGACCGCAGGGTTCAGCTGCACGAGGCGCATGTCCAGGTACTCGACCCCATCAAGGGTGCAAGCCTCAGCGCACTTGAGCGCGAGCACCCATGTGGCACCTTCCTCGCGGGTATCGGTGTCGTCGATCCCGATCGTCACCTTCTCGTAGAGCGGCGATACGATCCGCACCCGGCAGACCCGGGCGCCGCCGATCCGGAGGTCATCATCCGTTGGGTACTCCGCCCGGGTCACGCCCGGTGCCTGGGCCAGGCAGGCGGCGACGCCGACCCCTGCTCCGGCGATCCCGGACCAGGTCGTCACCACTTCGTCCCCGCTGACCTCGACACCCTCGAGCGCCTGCCCACCGATCTCCCGACCGGCCGCCCCGAACTTCGCCGGGGATACCCCCAGCCGGGCGAGCATCGTCATCGTCGTGCCCTCGACGTGGCAGGATTGGATAGCCCCCCCCGCCCGTATCCGGTTCGCCGCATCCCACTCAATGGTCCCCCGGGCCCGGCAATGCTCGTGGATCTCCGCAAGACCGGATTTCTGGTCGACCATGGCGAGGTACTTCATCGAGAATAACGGCCCGAACCGGGCCCTGACGTCGTTGGGTGTGAGCGTAATCATGATGTCACCGAAATTATCGTTAACAAGATTATCGTTGATAACGATATTTAAGAGGATCGATCGGGAGGGGCAGGACGGCGGGGAACGAACTCAGGAGGGGGTAGCGGGTGAAAGAGGCTCTTATGTGCATGGGTCCCTCGCCGCAGGCGCAGGGGGTGATGTTGCATGAGAGAGGGGGCCGGTTCCTTCACGGCGGGATCGAGCGGGTGGGGCGCGTTCGAATACCTCAGAGGTTCTCAACCTCACTTTAGTCACATGAAACATCCCTAAGCCTAAAGCCTAAGTCCGCCCCTTCAGAAATGTTGCGTTGCAAACCCGTAACACGGATTTCGAGGGGATATCGCCATAGGGGGCGGGGCTGACGGGGAGGGGGGTCTCCCCCCTCCCCTGTCTCCACCTCATAGAACGTATCTGTAGCCCCCACCCCGCCCGGCCTCCGGCCTCCTCCCCCGCCCCCGGGGGGCGGGGGCAGTGCGTGACGATGTCCCCACGGTCCACTGTATGGGGCTTTTGCATCGCTTTGGAGGTCATATCGCCCGCATCCACAACCCCGTGACGCTCAATCTCCAGCGGTTCCGTCCATCGTTATCGCACCGAGAACCTTCACCAACCCTGCCCCCAGAGGCCACGGCCCCGACAACAGGGGCAAACATACGGCAGCCCCCGGAGCCACCACAGAAAAAAGAGATTAGAGATAGTCCGCGAGGACGTCCTTCAAATCGAACTTGAACGGCCCGAGGCTGCCGCCGAAGTTCCCGGCGCTGATGAACTTCACGCCCGGCACTTTGGTTGCCGCCCGGATGCCCTCGGCCATAGCGGTCTTGATCGAGTCCTCGTCGACGCCGTCGATGACGATCTCGTAGATCGCCTTGACACCCTCGGGGACCTTGCTGCCCTCGACCCGGTCTCTCAGCGTCGGGCAGTAAGCTTCGTTCGTGCTCGCGCCCATGAACTTGTACTTCTTGCTCCCGACCTTCGAGCCACTCGCGACGATACCGCCGGGGAAGGGCGTGATGACTCCGCAGACACCGCTGATGGCGTCGACCGCCGCCTCCGCAGCCACAAGAGCGGCCATCTGGTTCTCACCCATGATGAAGAAGTTGCCGCCAGCAACGCCCTTGACGGCGCCGAACTCCTCCTCACCGATATACTCGCCCTCCATGATCGGTATGGCCCATACCGTCCTGCCGCCGACCTCGCGCTTCTCCTCAAAGCCGTCACCGAAGAAGTGAAGCTTGACCGGGAGTTTCTCCTGAACCTCGGCAACGACGTCAGCGAGGCCGTCAAAGACCGCCGTCGTCGGAGCGGTGAGGACACACTCAGCGAGGCGCTCCACTACCTGCTCTTTCAGTTTCTTCTTGCTGGCACAGATCATGATCGCGTAGCCGGGCCGCCCGTCAGGGGTCTCGTCGGGGGAGACGAAGCAGTCGATGCCCGCCTCTGCCGGACATCCGATGGTGGAGGTGGCAAAGCCAACGGCTTCCACTGCTGCCTTGTATGCCCACTCCTCGGTGACGGCAGTGATAATGGGCCGTGCTACCCAGGTCGGGAACGCTTCCGCATAGGTATCATCAATAGTAACGCCATTCAGTTCCATGGACAGAATACACCTCGTTTGCTACAATGTTACGATATGGACAGAATAAGGTTTCTTTTTTTCCCGGCGGCGCGGTGGTCGGGTGCCGGGTGCCATGGAGGATCCAAAACTGCGCGACCCCCTCGGCGGGCCCGCCAACCCACCGATATCCACTGTCCCGGCAGAGTAACCATAAATAGAATCAGATGCCGGGTTATGACACACTCCGGGATCCCCTGATTGCCCATTTCAGGCGTGAAATGCCCATGTACCACATACATGCGGCGGGGACCGGGTTAAACATACCACGGGCCGATAAACCACCCGGGCAGGCCCATCCGGAACGCACAGGAGACAGCGGGCGCAGGATCTGGACAGGTTCTTCCGGGCGAGCACAGATGTCCGGGGCGGAGAGAGAAGAATCAATGAATGCAGAAACGGTTGCTACTCAAACCGCGCAGCGGTTGGTAGGCCCCAACTGAAGGCGGGAAAGGGGTTATATTCGGTTTCCTGAGAGATTCAGCCTGCTCTCACCGCTGCTGGCCTGGATCGGCCACCGTTTTTCACCAGGAAACCCGATTTAAGGTTTAAGGCTTTCGTTTTGCCCTTACAGCAGAAAATGCGTTTGACGGCGATATCCCTGGCATCGGATTAGCAGAACAACGGTTTTGATTTATAAAACCTGACAGGTAATCATAGTTCTGGAATATAAGACTGCCGAATTTCAGAAAGTTTATGTATATTCCTTGACAATTCTTTTTATATCGATTTTAAATCGATCAGATCTGGTGCGTGATAACCATGGCATTTGCATTGCACATCAATATGGAACGATGTACAGGCTGCAATAACTGCGTGGTGGCATGCCCGGTTGACGCTCTCGAGCTCCATACCGAAGATCCGGTAACCAAGGAGAAGATTTACAAAGTCAAGGACGGCAAAGCTGTCATCCTCGACTTTAACTCCGAGCTCTGCGCCGGTTGCGGCGTATGCGTCCAGGCATGCCCCTATGGAGTTATCAGACTTGTAGGACCGTGGGAGAGCCGGGCAAAAGCCCGAAAAGTGGAAGTCTAGGAGTGATACTAGAATATGGCGCTGTTTCCAAAGTATTCTAAGACGCGGGAAGGACAGAACGTCGTCATGGAGCAGAGGCTCCTGAAAGCAGTCAACAACCTGATCCTGAACGCAGAGACCTGCACTGGCTGCGGCATCTGTGTCGATGCCTGCCCTGAGGAGGCGATCGTGCTCGGACCTGTCGGTGCGACACGCCGCGGGGCAATCGACTATGGGGTACCTGTTGATATCAACCCTGAGAAGTGTTCTTACTGTGGTGTCTGTGTCATCATGTGCCCCTTCAATGCGATGACACTCAAGGTCGACGGAGAGGAGAGGCTCCCGATCCTTGAGAAAGAGGGATTCCCCACATACGATATGGTCACCGTAATCGACGAGGAGAAGTGCGACCGGTGCACCATCTGTGAAGAAGTCTGCCCGAGGGACGCCATCGCACGCGATGTTCCCGCATTCGAAGGCGGCGACGAGGCCGGCAAGCCGCGCCAGTCCGCGCTGCAGACCAGGACCACTTTCACGGTTGACACCGAGAAGTGCGACGTCTGCGGCATCTGCGGCGAGCTCTGCCCGAGCATCACCGTCGTCCGCAACGCCCCGAACCCCGCAACCGGCAAGATCGAAGGGGAAGTCAAGTGGGAAGAGAGCACCTGCGACGGCTGCACGATCTGCGTGGAAGCCTGTCCCCGGGAATGCATCACCCTCGAACGTGAGGTCGTCAGCGACAAACTGCCCGGCAAGGTCGATATCCAGCAGGACAACTGCTGTACATGCACCTGGTGCGTCCAGACCTGCCCTACGGAGGCAATCACCGTCGAGAAGATCTTCGAGGGAGACATTGAGATCAACCCTGAAAAGTGCCCTGGCGGCTGTTCGACCTGCGTGGAGGTCTGCCCCTGCAACGCGCTCTACCTGCCCGCCCCCCTCCCGGCAAAGGAGATGAAGGGAGAGATTGAGGCCAATATCGCCATCAACAAAGATTTCTGTATCCTCTGCGGTGCCTGCGTCAACGCCTGCCCGAGCGAGGATGCAATTGTCCTGCGGCGGACGGGTATCCGGATGCAGGATAAGGAGACGGACCTCTTCAGGAGAATCAAGGAGAAACTGCTCACCCCAAGGACATCGAGGGTGAAGGAGACCACTCCTGGAGAGGTAGAGGTCAAAGTTCTGGAAGAGGCGTGAGGGATAGCCAATGGCAGTGAAGAAAGACTATAAGGACCAGAAACTCGCTGAGAAGCTCCGGGACAGGAAGTACTACATTCCTGACAGCAACCCCGAGTTCATCAAGGATGTGGAGAAGATCGGGCAGACGGCCGCCCACATGTGCTACCAGTGCGGCACCTGCACCGGTTCGTGCCCCTCGGCACCCCGGAGTTCGTACCGTATCCGGCTGTTCATGCGCAAGGCGATCCTCGGCCTCGAGGAAGAGATCCTCACCGATCCCGACCTCTGGCTCTGCACCACCTGTTACAGCTGCACCGACCGGTGCCCCCGGGATCTCGCGCCGACCGACGCGATCATGGCGATGAGGAACCTGGCGTTCAAGCGGGACATCGTACCGCGCAACTTCCTCCAGACCGTCCAGTTGATCTATAAGACGGGTCACGGTGTCCCGAACAACGACGCAAACCGTGCCGCCCGGAAGAGACTCGGACTGGAAGCGGAGCCTGAGACGACGCACAAGTACCCCGAATACCTGCCAGGCATCCGGAGGATCCTTGACCACTACAGGCTCAAAGAGAACGCAGACAGAATCCTCGCGGAGGGAGAGTGAAACCATGAGCGGGAACAAACACCAGTACGCATTCTTCCTCGGGTGCATCGCCCCGAACCGATATCCCGGCATCGAGGCTGCGGCTATCCAGACCAGCAAGAACGTCGGCATCGACCTCCTCCCCCTGAAGGGCGCAAGCTGCTGCCCGGCACCGGGAGCATTCGGCTCGATCGACCTGAACGTCTGGTATGCGATGGCGGCCCGGAACGTCGTGCTCGCCGAGCAGATGAAGATGGACATCGCCCTGATCTGCAACGGGTGCTACAAGTCAATCTACGAGGTCAACCACAAACTGAAGCACAACGATGAACTCCGCGACGGGGTCAACGAAGTGCTCAAAGAGATCGATATGGAATTCAAGGGGACCGCCGATGTCTGGCACCTCGCCGAGCTCTACTACGACCCCAAGATCGTGGGCGTCAAGAAGCTCGCCGACAGCGTCAAGCGCCCCCTGGCCGGTGCGAAGATCGCCGTTCACTACGGCTGCCACCTGATGAAGCCCGGCAAGGAGCGGCACTTCGGGGACACCGAGAACCCGATGTGGATGGAAGAACTTGTCGCCGCTCTCGGCGCCGAGCCGGTCCAGTACCGCAACAAGATGCAGTGCTGCGGTGCCGGTGGCGGTGTCCGTGGATACGATCTCGCGCATGCGCTCGATATCACGAACGAGAAGCTGATCAATATGCAGGAAGTAGGCGTCGATGCAGTCACCGAGGTCTGTCCGTTCTGTCAGCTCCAGTTCGACCGCGGCCAGATCGAGATCAAGGAGAAGTTCGGTGCCGAATATGGCATCCCCGTCCTGCACTACAATGAACTCCTGGGACTGGCACAGGGCATGAGCCCGGACGAGCTCGCGCTCGACCTCCACGCCATCAGCGTTGAACCGTTCCTGAAGAAGATCCTGTGAGGTGCAAATACATGGCAGAAGTCAAAAAGTACGAAGAGCCAAGAATTGGCGTTTTTGTGTGCCACTGTGGCACCAATATTGCGGGCTCCATCGACGTCAAGGCAGTGATGGAGTACGCCAGGACGCTCCCGAACGTCATCGTCGCTGATGACTACCAGTACATGTGCTCGACCCCCGGTCAGAACAAGATCGCGGAGGCCATCAGCGAGCAGAAACTGACTGGAGTCGTTGTGGCGGCCTGTTCTCCCCGTCTGCACGAGCCCACGTTCCGCAATGCAACCAAGGCCGGCGGCTTAAACCCCTTCCGGTTCGAGATGGCAAACATCCGCGAGCAGAACTCGTGGGTGCACATGCACCAGCCCGAAGAGGCTACCTCCAAGGCAAAGGATGCAGTCAGAATTGCCGTAGCAAAGGCATCCCTGCTTGAGGACCTCATCCCGAAGAGTGTCCCCGTAGAGAAGGCGGCGATGGTCGTCGGCGGTGGCGTCGGCGGCATGCAGGCAGCACTCGACCTTGCGAATGCAGGGATCAAGACCTACCTCGTCGAGAAGACCCCTTCCATCGGCGGCAGGATGTCCCAGCTCGACAAGACCTTCCCGACGCTGGACTGCTCGCAGTGTATCCTGACACCGAAGATGGTGGACGTCTACCGGCATGAGGGCATCGAACTCCTCACCTACACCGAGGTCGAGGCGGTTGAGGGATACATCGGCAACTTCGATGTGACCCTCCGGAAGAAGGCGCGCGGCGTCATCACCCCGGCAGAGGCTGAGGCCCGCGGCATCGTCGGCGGCGGCTGTACCGGGTGCGGTGACTGTGCAACAGTCTGTCCGGTCATCAAGCCGAACCCGTTCGAGCTCGGCATGGCGCCGAGAAAGGCGATCTACATCTACCACCCGCAGGTCTCCCCGCTGATCTACACCGTCGACTTCGACGCCTGTGTCAAGTGCGGCCTCTGCGTCGAGGCATGCGACACGAAGCAGGCGGTCGACCTCGAGGCGAAGGACGAGTTCATGACCGTCAAGGTCGGTACCGTCATCCTCGCCCTGGGATACGACATCTTCCCCATCGAGAAGAAGTTCGAGTGGGGTTACAAGAACTACGACAACGTCATCACGTCGCTCGAGTTCGAGCGCCTGATCTGCGCATCCGGCCCGACCGGTGGCCACCTCATCCGCCCGAGCGACGGCGCAACCCCGAAGAGGGTCGCGTTCGTCCTCTGTGCGGGCTCCCGTGACAACACCGGCGTCGGCAAGCCCTACTGTTCGCGGTTCTGCTGCATGTACTCGCTCAAGCACGCCCACCAGATCATCGAGAAGATCCCCGGTGTGGTGCCCTACATCTTCTACATGGACATCAGATCCTTCGGCAAGATGTACGAGGAGTTCTACTACCGCATCCAGGACGAGGGTGCGAAGTTCATCCGCGGCAGAGTTGCAAACATCACTCAGGACCCGGTTACGAAGAACCTCCACGTCAACGCAGAGGACACGCTGCTTGGGCGACCGATCGACATGGAAGTCGATATGGTCGTGCTCGCAGCCGCCATCGAGCCCACTGCCGAGACCGAGAAGACGCGGAGACTCTTCGGTGTCTCCTGCTCGCAGGACGGCTGGCTCCTTGAGGCCCACCCGAAGTTGAACCCGTGCGGCACCACCACTGCCGGCGTCTACCTCGCTGGCGTCTGCCAGGGACCGAAGGATATTCCTGACACGGTCGCCCAGGCAGAAGGTGCGGCATCCGCAGCGTCCATCCCGATCCACAGGGGAGAGGTGGAACTCGAGCCCTACTTCGCCGTGTGCATGGAGGATAAGTGCGCCGGATGCGGACTGTGTGTCAACCAGTGCCCCTACCAGGCCCTCGCGCTCGTCGAGAAGGAAGGCCGCACAGTCATGCAGGTCACTGAAGCCAAGTGCAAGGGTTGCGGCACCTGCGGCGGGTTCTGTCCCGGCGGTGCTATCTGGATGCAGCACTTTGCAACCCCACAGATCATAGCACAGATCGATGCATTCCTGCTCGGAGGTGAACAGTAAATGGCAGACGAGAACTGGAAACCCAAGATCATCGCCATCATCTGCAACTGGTGCTCATACGCAGGTGCAGACCTCGCCGGCGGCGCCCGTATCCAGTATCCACCCGACATCCGTGCTGTCCGTGTGATGTGCACGGGTCGGATTGACCCCCTCTTCATCCTGAAAGCATTCCAGGATGGGGCGGACGGCGTGCTGGTCTCCGGCTGTCACTTCGGCGACTGCCACTACCTTGAGGGCAACTTTAAGGCTGCAAAGAGGATGTTCCTCTTGAAGAGTGTCCTCAAGAACATTGGCCTTGACGACAAGCGTCTCCGGATGACCTTCGTCTCTGCATCTGAGGGTGCAAAGTGGGGAACGGTCATGACGGACGTCGTCAAGACCATCAACGAGCTCGGTCCAAGCCCGCTCAAAGAGTTTGCCAGATAATACAATAGACAGGGGATGAATAACAATGGCAATCAGAGTGAATTTGATCACGGGTCGCACGATCCAGCAGGGGGTGTCGATGGAGGCGGGGAAGGAAAAACCCGCCTACACCACCGCCTGCGGGATTATTGAGCTGGACCCGGCGGACTTTAAAAAGCTGGGAGCTTTCCGCAACACGAACGTACGCGTCACCAGCAACTACGGCAGTGTCATCGTCAAGGCGGTCGAGGCCACCCAGGGTCCCCACCCCGGTGTAGCTTATATACCAATGGGCCCATGGGCAAACATGATAGTCAACCCGAACACCTACTCGACAGGGATGCCCACGTTCAAGGGAACACCCGTCGAGGTAGAGGTCGCCAAGAGCGAACCCGTCCTTGGCTCACTTGAACTGGTGCGCAAGGGATGCAGAGGTGAACTGGCATGACGAAGACAATAACCGATGTGGTCTGCCCATTCTGCGGGACACTCTGCGATGACCTTGAGGTCGTCGTCAGTGATGACGGAAAGAAACTCCTCGAAGTCTACAACGCGTGCGCCATCGGCGCCGAGAAGTTCCTCCACTCCCAGGCAAAGGATCGTATCACCCGCCCCCGGATGAGGCAGGAAGACGGTTCATGGAAGGAGATCTCCTATGATGAGGCAGCCGATTACACCGCCCGGATGCTCGCCGACGCGAAGAAACCCCTGATGTACGGCTGGAGTTCCACAAACTGTGAGGCCCAGTCTGTCGGGTCCGAGATCGGTGAGGCTGTGGGAGCGGTCATGGATAACACAGCGACCGTCTGCCATGGTACATCCCTTATCGCGGTTCAGGATATCGGCATACCGAGCTGCACGCTTGGTGAGGTCAAGAACCGTGCCGACCGGATCCTCTTCTGGGGATGCAACCCGGCTCACGCTCACCCGCGGCACATGTCCCGCTACTCGATCTTCCCCCGGGGATTCTTCACCGGCAAGGGGCATACGGGCCGCAAGGTGATCGTCGTCGACCCGCGTGTCACCGACACCGCCCGTGTGGCGGATGTTCACCTGCAGATTGAGCAGGGGCACGACTACGAACTCCTCGACGCACTCCGTGTGGCGTTCAAGGGCGAGCAGCTCCCCGACGTCGTCGCCGGAATCCCGAAAGCGAAGATCTACGAGGTCGCCGAGACGCTTAAGAGCGGCCGTTTCGCGATCATCTTCTTCGGTATGGGTGTGACCCAGTCGATCGGGAAGAACCACAACATCGATGCAGCCATCGCGGTCACCCGCGACTTAAACGAGTACACGAAAGCTGCCATTATGCCGATGCGCGGGCACTACAACGTCACCGGCTCCGGCCAGGTCTGGGGCTGGCAGTTTGGGTTCCCCTTCGCGGTGGACCTCTCCCGCGGATTCGCCCGCTATAACCCCGGTGAGACAACCTCGAACGACCTGCTCCGCAGGGACGAAGTGGACGCCGTCTTCGTGCTCGGAAGCGATCCCGGTGCACACTTCCCCTTCAGTTCAGTCAGGAAGATCTACGACCTCCCGTCGGTCGCCGTCGAGCCGCATGAGACCCCAACCACCGAGATCTGCAAGGTCCATGTCCCGGTCGCCTTCGTGGGTGTCGAGGTGGGCGGGTGCGCGTACCGGATGGATAACGTGCCGATTGAGACCAGAAAAGTCGTTGATGCCCCGGAGGGCATGATGACCGACGAAGAGTTCCTGAAAAGCGTCCTCATGCGCGTCAGGGAGATCAAGGGGGTATAAGCGTGGCAGAATTTCTCATCAAGAACGGTTTCGTCTTCGACCCGATCCTCGGGATCAAGGGAGATGTGGCCGATATCGCCATTAAGGACGGCAAGATCGTCGAGACCAGTGCGGTCACGAAGCCGAAGATCATCGACGCCGCGGGCAAGACCGTTATGGCCGGCGGTGTCGACATCCACGCCCATGTTGCTGGTCCGAAAGTGAACATCGGCCGAAACTTCCGTCCGGAAGACAAGCTCTTCAACTGCACGCCCGGACACGGCATCGAGCGGATGCAGGGTGGGTTCTCAGTGCCCACGACGATCCGGACCGGCTACAACTACGCCCGCATGGGCTATACCACCGTGATGGAAGCGGCCATGCCGCCGCTCTACGCCCGGCATACCCACGAGGAGATGCGGGACACGCCGATCCTCGACCAGGGTGCCTACCCGGTCTTCGGGAACAACTGGTTCGTGCTCGAATACCTCAAGAACCACGAGATCGAGAACACCGCCGCCTACATCGCCTGGCTCCTGCGCGCCACGAAGGGCTACGCGGTCAAGGTCGTCAACCCCGGCGGCACCGAAGCCTGGGCATGGGGCCTGAACTGTGATAACGTTCACGATCCGGTCCCGTACTTCGACATCACCCCGGCCCAGATCATCAAGGGCCTCATCGAGGCGAACGAGTACCTCGGTCTGCCGCACTCGATGCACATGCACGCGAACAACCTCGGGAACCCCGGCAACTACACGACGACGCTGGACTCGTTCAAGCTCTCGGAGGGTATCAAGCCGAACAGCAAGTTCGGCCGCGACCAGGTGATGCACCACACCCACGTCCAGTTCCACTCCTACGGCGGCGACTCCTGGGCAAACGTGGAGTCCAAGGCGAAGGAGATCATGGGTTACGTGAACTCTCACGACAACATCACCATCGACATGGGTCAGGTGACGCTCGATGAGACCACGACGATGACCGCCGACGGACCGTTCGAGCACCACCTCACCGAGTTGAACCACTTAAAGTGGGCAAACGCCGACGTGGAACTCGAGACCGGATCTGGGGTCGTGCCGTATATCTACAGCCCGAACATCAAGGTCTGCGCCATCCAGTGGTGCATCGGCCTTGAACTCGCGTTGCTCGCAAAGGACCCGATGCGGGTCTTCATGACCACCGACCACCCGAACGCCGGGCCGTTCATCCGCTACCCGCGGATCATGAAGTGGCTCATGAGCCAGGAGGCGCGCGAGCAGCAGATCGATGCCTTCAAGTACAAGGACAAAGTCATCGATGCGACCAACCTTGCCGGCATCGACCGCGAACTCGACCTCTACGAGATCGCGCAGATGACCCG